>JFJP01020462.1_pt1 | contig 28833 bp, 25 predicted proteins | sample 431651 | NCBI WGS metagenome assembly JFJP01 (sample SAMN02602958, study PRJNA72255) | Microbial mat metagenome, whole genome shotgun sequencing project. | biome: fresh water; feature: sink hole; material: water; isolation source: purple microbial (photo- and chemosynthetic) mats found in... | reverse complement strand
ACAACATCGCCGCCGCGATGATCGGCGGCACCATCGCCGCTGTCGTCTACCAGAAGCGAGTCCATATCGGCTTCCTGGCCGGCATCGTCGCGGCCAGCAACGCCGGCGGCGCCGGCAGCGTGGTCGGCGACACCACCACCACGATGATGTGGATCCGCGGCGCCTCGCCACTCGACGTGCTGCACGCCTATGTCGGCGCCGGCGTGGCCGTGCTGATCGTCGCGTTCATCGCCGCCCGCCAGCAGCAGGCGCATCAGCCGATCCAGAAGGACGCCCGGTTCGGCCTGCGCCTCGACTGGAGCCAGCTCGCCGTCGTCGGCCTGATCCTGGCCTGCGCCATCGGCATGAACGTGCTGCTGAACACCGTGCTGGCCTCGTCCTGGCGCGCCGACATCGGTGACCTGTTCCCATGGATCGGCGCCGCGGTGTGGCTGGCCATCCTGATCAGCGTGCCGCTGCGCAAGCCGGACTGGTCGCTGATGCCCGGCGCGGTCAAGGGCAGCATCTTCCTGCTCTCCCTGGTGCTGTGCGCCTCGATGATGCCGGTCGAAAAACTGCCGGCCCCTTCGTGGCAGACCGCCTGCGGCCTCGGCTTCGTCAGCGCCGTGTTCGACAACATCCCGCTCACCGCCCTGGCCATCGCCCAGGACAACTACGACTGGGGCATGCTGGCCTACGCGGTCGGCTTCGGCGGCTCGATGGTGTGGTTCGGCTCCAGCGCCGGCGTCGCCCTGTCCAACACCTTCCCCGAGGCCAAGTCGGTCGGGGCGTGGCTGCGCCACGGCTGGCATGTCAGCCTGGCCTACGTCGTCGGCTGCGTCGCCCTGGTTTTCCTGATGGGCTGGCATCCGCAGCCGCTCAGGCCGGCGACCCCGCAACCACCTTCCGTGAGCGCGCCCGTCCCCTAGCCTGCGGCGCGTGCTTGCCGCCCACCTCGGTATCCGCTGGCTGAAGCGCCGCCGCGCGGCGTGGCTGGCCCTGGCGGCGATCACCCTGACCGTCGCCGTGCCGGTGGTCATCGTCGACCTGGTCCAGGGCTGGTACCGCCTGGTGGCGGTCAACGCCCGCGCCTACGAGGCCGACATCGTGGTGCAGCCGCGGGTGGCGATGCAGGGCCTGCGCGACTCGGAAGCCAACCGGCAGGCGATCCTCGACGTGCCCGGCGTGGCGCGGCTGGCGCCGGTGGTCGACAGCTGGGCCATCCTCTCGCGTTCCGGAGCCGGCGACGACCTGCGCGGCAACATCCCCAGCCAGGTGCAGGGCGTCGACTGGGCGCTCGACGCGCAACTCGGCCGGCTCGACCCCGCCATCCTGCACCCGCAGCCGGTGCTGGAACTGCGCGCCCCGCCCATCCCGGTCGACGAACGCGGCAGCGGTTTCGTCACCCCGGGGTGGCGTGCGACGACCGCCCTGGCCGGCCTGCATCTCGCCAGCGCGATCGGCGGCCTGCCTGTCGCCCTGCCGCCAGCGCAGCGACCGCGCCCCGGCGTGGTCTGCGGTCGCGAGCTGCTCTACCCCCACGGCATGCGCCCCGGCGAGACCATCCAGCTGGCCCTGCCCAACGGCAGCGGAGGCACCGTCGGCCGCGTCACCGCCGAGATCTCCGACACCATCGGCACCGGCGTGCTGGAGATCGACCGCTATCTGGTGATCGCCCCCCTGCCGCTGGCGCAGCGCCTCGCCGGCATGCAGGCCAAGGGCGACCGGCAGGCGCGGGTCAGCGGCTATCGTCTGGCAACCGACGGCAGCGACATCGACGAGGTCGCCGCCAGCGTCGCCACGGCGACCGGCCTGCGCGCCCTGACCTGGCGCGATCTGCGCGGCAACATGGTCAAGATGATGGAGATCCAGCGCAACCTCTTCACTGTCTGCATGATCGCCATCCAGTTGCTGACCGTGTTCGTGATCTACGCGGTGTTCTCGACCATGGTCGCGGAACTGCGTCACGACATCGGCGTGCTGCGCGGCCTCGGTGCCCGCCGCCGCGACCTCGCTGGCGCCTTCCTCGCCGCCGGCCTGGCCTGCTGCCTGGGCGGCGGGCTGCTCGGCTGGGGCATCGGCTGGGGGCTGCTCGGCCTGCTCAACCCGCTGTCCGACACCTTCGGTTTCTCGCTCTTCCCCGAGAGCGTATTCTACACCCCGCAGGCCCCGACCAGCTTCGACCTGTGGATCCCGCTGCTGTTCATCGGTTCGATGACCTTCATCGGCCTGCTCGCCGTGCTGCTGCCGGCCTGGCGCGCCTCGCGGGTGCAGCCGATCGACACCCTGCGCGAGGGCGGCGGATGAGCCATCGCCTGACCGTCACCGGCCTGCGCAAGGCCTACCCCGGACTGACCGTGCTCGACGGTGTCGAACTCAGCGCCGCCGCCGGCGAGGTCATCGCCGTGCGCGGCGCCAGCGGCACCGGCAAGAGCACCTTGCTGCACCTGCTCGGCCTGCTCGACCGTCCCGACAGCGGCCAGATCGTCCTCGACTCCGAAGACCTCACCACCTTGTCCGAGGCCCGCCGCACCCGTGTGCGCGCGACCCGCATCGGCTTCGTCTTCCAGGCCTTCCACCTGCTGTCCGACTTCTCGCTGCGCGAGAACGTGCTGATGAGCGCACGCACTGCCGGGATCGAACCGGGCGTCGCAGCCAAGCGGACGGACGAACTGCTCGAGCGCGTCGGTCTGGCCGGTCGCGATGGCGACGTGCGCACCCTCTCGGGCGGCGAGCGCCAGCGCGTCGCGCTGTGCCGCGCCCTGCTGCCACGACCGGGCCTGCTGCTCGCCGACGAGCCGACCGGCAACCTCGACCCGGCGACCGCCGAGACGGTGCTGGGCGAGATCCTCGGCCTGGCCAAGGCCGAGGGCAGCGCGGTAGTCATGGTGACGCACGACGCGGCGGTGGCGGCGCGGGCCGACCGCACGGTGGAGCTGAAGGCGGGACGGCTGGGTTGAGCCTGGGAGGGTCGAGCGCCAGCTCGACCCTGTGGCAATGGAGGCAATCGCCCCGTGGTCGAGCTGGTGCTCGACCCTCCCAGCTATGGCCGCGGGCCTTCGCGACGTTCAACCCAGGCCGTACTGCCGTAGCGTTCCTGACGGATGCGTGCCGCAGCCTCCAATTCGGCTGGCGTCCACGCACCAGGAACCAGCGGCAACTGCAACGCCCCGCACACCCCCTCGCGCAGCGCCGCCGCAGCCGTCTCCCAGTCCAGCCCGCAGCCGGTGACGACATCGCCATCCCACGGATTGCTCGCCAGCTTGAGACTGCCGTGCAGCACAACCCGGCCGCCGCGCGCCCGCGCCGCGCTGCCCAGCGCCTTGCCGCCGTCGGCATGCACCAGGTCATCGACGGCCGGACTGGCGAAGCAGCGCGGCTCGGCCTGATAGCGGCGGTCACCGGTCGACAGCGGCTGCAGCGCCAGACCGGCTCCGCGCCGGGCCAGCGCCGCCAGCGCCGCGCCATGGATCAACGGGTAGAGATCGCGGGCGCGCTCCGGCAGACCGTCGCGGCCGAGCGTCCCGGCCAGGCAGTAGGTCACCTCGTGCTGGTGCCAGATCGCACCGCCGCCGGTGATGCGCCGGACCACAGCCGTGCCCGACGGCAACGCAGCCGTGCTGGTGGCATGGTCCTGGAAGCAGCCGAGCGAGACGGTCGGCGGATCCCAGTGGTACAGGCGCAGGGTTGGCGGTCCCTCGACCTCGAGCAGGGCCTCGTCACGGGCCATCTGCTCGGGACCGTCGGCTGTCAGGATCGGCAGGAGGCGGATCACGTGGCGTACTCTGGCGACATGCAAGGCCACGCAATCCGGGTGGGTTGCCCCGGATGACTCCGTGGCATGATGCCGGGATGCGCGTCCCGTTCTGGCAGTGGCGGCACGGCGGTCCGATACGGCGCGGACTGTTCTACGCGATGATCGAAGGCGGGGTGGTCGGCGGCATGTTCGCGGCCATCGAGGTGTGGATGGTGCCGCTGCTGCAGACCCGCCTCGGCGCCGCCGCCTTCGTCATCGGCCTGCTGACCATCATCCCGCAGATCGGCATGTTCGCCTTGTCGCCGGCGATCCGCACGCTCATCCGCAAGCTCGGAGGCGCCAAGCGGGCGGCCATCCGCCCTGGCTGGCTCCAGGTCGCGGCGCTGCTGCTGCTGCTGCTGCCGGTCCATGCCCCGGAGGCGGCCTGGGCGGTGCCGCTGGCGGTGGCGATGATCTGCCTCATCGGCCTGTGCTTCGTCGTGGTCGGTCCAGCTTGGGTCGGCTGGACCAGTTCACTGGTGCCTCGCAGCATCGGCGGCAGCTATCAGGCACGGCGCATGCGCCTGTTCAATGTCACCAAGCTGCTGTTCGCCGGTCTGTTCGCCTGGATCGCGCATGTCCTGCCGTTGGATGCCGGACCGTGGGGCATGTCGGCCATCCTGCTGGTGGCCGCCTTCAGCCGCGTGGCCAGCATCTGGTGCCTGCTGCGCCAGCCGGAGATGCCGGAGCGCCCGCGACAGCAATCGCTTTCGGCCCGCTCAGCCGAAGCAGCCACCGGCCTGGGCGGTTTCCTCCGCACGATCACGCGTACCGATGCCGGACGCTGGACCCTGGTCTGGTCGACCTTCGTCGGCGGGGTGATGGTCGCCGGCCCCTTCTTCGCCAGTTACATGATCGCCCCGCAGGCGGAAGGCGGCCTCGGCCTGCGCGACTTCGACTACACCCTGCTGCTCTACGCCAGCGTGGTGGTACGCATCCTGTTCTATCCGCTGGTCGGCCGGATGGTCGACCTGTTCGGACCACGCGCCGTGCTGCGCATCAGCATGGCGCTGATCCTGCTGCTGCCCATCGCCTGGGCCCTGTCGACGAGCCTGTGGATCCTGCTGCTGAACGAGGTGGTCGCCGGCATCGCCTGGGCCGGGGCCGAGGTCGCCATCGGCGCCTTGCTGTTCACCGCCCACTCGGACGGCGATCGCCGGGCCGAACTGGTCGGCTACTTCAACACCGTCGCCGCCGCCTGCATCGTCGCCGGCACGGTCATCGGCACCGTGCTGATCGATCTGGTTCCACCCATCGCCGGCAGCCACTACCATACCATCTTCCTGCTCAGCCTGGTGCTCCGCCTGCCGGGTCTGTACCTGGCTCTGCGCTGGCTGCCGGCCCTGCGCAGCATCAATGCCGGAGAGGGCGGCTCGTTGCTGCGGACACTACCGGGCGTCGAACTGGTCAGCGCCTTCGGCCGCGGACTTGCCACGTTGTTCCGCTGGCCGTTCGACTAGCCAGATGCGGCCGGCGAGATCGGCAGCCCGCATCCGTGCGGCCTCGTCGAGCCGACGCTGGTCGATGCCATGCAGCTCCCGCGCCGCCTCGGATTGACGGCCGAGCCGGTGCAGGGCCTCGGCGCGCCATAGCCGGGTTCCAGGCAGCAGGTCATCGGGGCTGGTCAGGCCGAGCCGGACACACAGCGCGTCCACCTCGTTCCAATCGCTCTCGCGCGCCAGCAGGGCGCAGCGCGCCTGCCAGATCACGCCCGCGGCGAGCGGCCGCGCAAGCGCCTCGCGCCGCGTGGCATCGGCATCGCGCAGCACCGCCTCGCTGGGGAGCGCGCGCATGTCGCGTTCCTCGCGATCGAGGCGCGCCTGGTGCATTTCAGCCACAAGTTCCGAGGTGCGCAGGCCGAGGGCGAGGATGCCGGCGACGAACGCCAGCATGAGGACCAGCACGGTGCCGATGAGCACCCGCACCAGATCGCTCGGCTTGGCGATGGCGACCCGCGGTGGTGGCGCCTGCTCGCGGGTCCGCGACAACGCGTCGGCCAGCGACGAGACGGATGGCTCGTGCGATGCCACGCTAGACGATGCCTCCATCGGAGATGGTGATGCCGCGCATCATCATGCGTAGTTCCTCGGGATTCGGCGCCGCCGCCAGGGCGGTATCCATGGATATCTTCTTCTCCTTGTAGAGCCGGTTGAGGGCAGCGGCGAAGGTCTCGCAGCCATTCTCGCGGTCCTTGGCCAGGGCCTCGGCGACCTTCGCGAATTCGCCGTCCTGGATCAGCTTCTTCATCAGCGGCGAGATGAACATGATCTCGACGACCGGGTACATGGTGCCCTTCTCGACGCCGGGCAGCAGCTTCTGGTTGAGGATGCAGCGCAGATTGAAGGCCAGGGAGGTGCGGATCTGGGCGTGCTTGTCAGTCGGGAACAGGTCCATGATGCGTCCGAGTGTCTGCGCCGCGCCGGAGGAGTGGACCGTGCCGAAGACCAGATGGCCGGTCTCCGCCGCGGTCAGCGCCGTCTCGAAGGTCGTGGCGTCGCGCATCTCGCCCAGCAGCATGACGTCGGGGTCCTCGCGCACCGCCGAGCGCAGGGCATCCTCGAAGGTCGCCACATCGGTGAACACCTCGCGCTGGTTGATCACCGCCTTGTCATCGGCGAAGACGTACTCGACCGGATCCTCGATGGTGAGGATATGGCAGCGGCGGCGGTGATTGATGTCGTCGAGGACGGCGGCGAGGCTGGTCGACTTGCCGGATCCGGTGATGCCACCGACCAGCACCAGGCCCTGCTCGTATTCGGCGCATTTGCGGATCGCCCCTGGCAGGTTGAGATCCTCATAGGTCGGAACCTTGGGTTTCACCCGGCGGATGGCGGCGGAGAGCTTGCCCAGGGCCTTGAAGATGTTGCAGCGGAAGCGGCCGACGCCGTCGATGCTGTGCGAGAAGTCGGCGTAGCCCCGCACCTTCATCTCGCCCTGCAGGCGTTCGTCGAGCAGCGGCGTCAGCAGTTCGTTGACCTGTTCGACGGTGAGCGGCGGGCTCTTCAGCCTGACCAGGTCGCCAGCGACACGGAACACCGGCGGCTCGCCGACCCGGACATGCAGGTCGGTGGCGTTGTGCTTGCCCATGGCGGCGAGGAGATCGTTGATGGTCATGCGTGAAAACCTAAGGCCCTGATCCGGCGCCGCATCCAGCCGGTCCGGATGGGACTGGAAGTGAGAGTGACGCTACGCGCCCCGCAGGCGGCGCAGCATGCGACGCGCGAGGCTGATCGCCTCGGTGCCGTCCCCGGGCGCAGACCCGCTGACCGGAGTGAAGGTGCCGGTCTCGGGCGAGACGCGCGCCACCTCGCGCCCGAGGTAGGCACGGAGATCGGCGATGAAGTCGGCGATCACCCCGCGCTCCTCGGGCAGGAAGGCCATCGCCCGTTCGCACGCGGCGACCAGCCGGCGCGGAGCGCCGGGAGCGGCCTCGGCGAGCGGCCGGTACTGGTTGCCGGCGGCAAGGAGCAGGGCCTCGAGCTTCTCGGGATGGTCGAACGGCATACGGCCGGTGATGACGTGGTAGAGGAGACCGCCGAGCATGTGCAGATCGGTGTGGACGCCCACATCGGCACGGTCGCCGCGGGCGATCTCGGGTGGCACGCAGCCCGGGGTGCCGGCGCACACGTTCGGGCAGTGGTCCAGTCGCGGGGCGTGCCATTCGCCGTCCGGTCCGACGGCGATGGCCAGGGCCAGGCCCCAGTCGACCACCAGGACCTCGCCGAACTCGCCGACCATGATGTTGTCGGCCTTGATGTCGCGATGGATGATGCCGCGGCTGTGGGCGAAGGCGATGCCGTCGCAGGCGCGCAGGATGGCCTCGACCAGTTGCGGCAACCGCCGCGGATCCGGGCGGTGCGGGATCATGCGGCTGAGACTGCCGCCGCGCACCCGGCGCATCACCAGGCAGTTGTCCGCCGCATCGTACACCGGGACGATGTTGGGATGCTCGAGATAGGCCGTGACCAGGGCCTCGGCCCGGAACAGCAGCTTGGCGGTCGAGGTTCCGTCCTTCTGCAGCACCTTCACCGCCACATCGCGGGCGAGGGCATGCTGCCGCGCCAGCAGCACCCGGGCCATGCCGCCATCATCGATCTGACCATGGACGCGATAGCGGCGGTTGAATTCGGTCCAGGCGCTGGTGTCGAGAGGTATCTCGGGGACAGCCGGAGGCGTGCGCTGGCCGCGGCCGCCGGTGCGCACCTCGGGTTTCGGCGGCGTCAGATGCTCAAGGGCGGCGACATCATCGGCCGACAGGTCCACCGGCATCAACGTGTCGGTGGCGGCCTTGTCATCGGCCTGGGCGACCAGGTTGTCCCACAGCCGGCTGGGCCGGCGGGCAGGAATGGCGACGCGCTTGGAAGACGATCCCATCGACTCCATTCTATCACACGCCCGCCAGGTTCCCAACCCCTCTATTCCAAAGGTTACCCCTGGCCGAACTGCTTGAGCTTGGCGTAGAGGGTTGAGCGGTCGATCGCCAGGATGTCGGCGGCCTGCTTCTTGTTGCCGCCACAGCGTTCCAGGACGCGCAGGATGTGGGTCCGTTCGACCTCGGCGAGCGTGGCCATCGGCGCATCGACCTGCACCGTCGCCGGGGAGGCGCCGACCTCGGCGGGCAGGTCGCCAGGCAGGATCTGCGGCCCGGCCGCCATGATCGAGGCCCGCTCGAGGACGTTGCGCAACTGGCGGACATTGCCCGGCCACGGGTAGCGCAGCAGCAGGGTGCGCGCCTCCGGCGCAAGGCGCTTGGCCGGCTGGCCCAGCCGCCGGGCCGACTCCGCGAGGAAATGGTCGATCAACGTCTCGATATCGCCCGGCCGCTCGCGCAGCGGCGGCAGGGTGACGACCAGGACGTTGAGGCGGTGGTAGAGGTCCTCGCGGAAACGGCCGGCCCTGGCCTCGCCGGCGAGGTCGCGGTTGGTCGCCGCGATCACCCGCACATCGACCTTGCGCAGGCTGCTGTCACCGACGCGCTGCACCTCGCCCTGCTCCAGCGCGCGCAGCAGCTTGGCCTGGGTACCCAGCGGCAGTTCGCCGACCTCGTCGAGGAACAGTGTGGCGCCGTCGGCAAGCTCGAAGACGCCGGGCCGGGTCTCGTCGGCGCCGGTGAAGGCCCCTTTGACGTGACCGAACAGCGTGCTTTCGACCAGATTCTCGGCGATGGCGGCTTGTCGGCCCGCTTCGACTGCTGGTGCACGGCGCGCGCGACGAGTTCCTTGCCGGTGCCGCTCTCGCCCAGCACCAGGACCGGCGCCATGGTCGGGGCGGCGCGGGCGACGAAGGCCTGCACCGTCTGCATCACCGGATCAGCGCCGACCAGCTGCACCGCCGCGCGATGCGGCGCCACCGCCAGACGCTCGACCTCGGCGGTCAGCTGGGCGACCTTCTGGGTGTTGGCCAGCTGCACCGCAAGCTGGTTGGCGACTGCGGCGAGGAACTCCAGATCGGTGCGGGTGAAGGCCTTGGCCCCGTTCAGGCGGTCGACGTACAGCAGGGCGTGGACCTCGTCGCCCAGCCGCAGCGGCGCGGCCATCGCGCTGTTGACCCCGGACTGGACCATCGACTGCGACGGGGCGAAGTCGGCCTCGGGAGTGGCGCTCTTGACGCTCGGCGGCATCGCCACCAGCAGCGGTTCGCGGCGCTGGCGGACCTCGGCCAGCAGGGTGCGGGCGAAGGGCGCGGCGCCCCAGCGCGCGCGCAGACGCTTCTCGTGCGGCGGCCATAGGCTCCAGCCGTCGGCATCAGGCAGGAACACCGCCACCCGGTCGCCCTCCAGCGCGTCGGCCGAGATGTCATCGAGGATGTCGAACAGCTCGTCGCGGCCGCGCGCACCGTTGCTCTGCAGCACGATGTGGTGCAGCAGCGCGAGGTAGGCGTTGACCCGGTCACCGCCGACCTGCAGCAGGCCGCTGGTGTGCGTCTTGTCGAGGCCCAGCACGGTCTCGCCGCCGACCGAGGCGAGCTCGGAGATGGTCTGCGGGGCCTTGCTCTCGAAGCGCAGCCAGGTGCGGCCGATGCGGAAGGTCGAGCCGTCTTGCATCGGCAGCGAGTCGATGCGCCCGTCTTCGCTCCAGGTGCCGTTGCTTGAGCCGAGGTCCTTGAGGTGCCAGCGCCCCTCCTTGCGGATGATCTCGCAATGGACGCGGCTGGCCTTGACGTCGGGCAGGCAGATGGCGTTCTCGGGTTCGCGGCCGAGGGTGACGCGATCAGCGTCGATCTCGAAGACGCGGCCCTTCTCGACGCCGTCGATGATGCGCAGGAGGGGCATATGGTTCATTGCCCCTGGGGGTTAGGGGTTAGGGGTTCGGGTCGTGGTGCAGGATCGGGGTCATGGAATTTAGCCATCCGCGCGGCGACGCCACCCCCCCGTGGTCCCAAGATACGCCGCTCTACGACCCTAACCCCTGACCCCTAGCCCCTGGGGCAATGGAGGCGCAATGGCCCAGCATGTGCTAGACAGGCGGCGGGGTGCGCCATCCTGACGCGCCCACCTGGAAACCCATGGCCAAGCGCGACTACTATGACGTCCTCGGCGTCGGCAAGGAAGCCGGCGAAGACGAGATCAAGAAGGCCTACCGCAAGCTGGCCATGAAGTTCCACCCGGACCGCAATCCGGGCGACAAGGCCGCCGAGACCAGCTTCAAGGAGGCCGCTGAGGCCTACGAGGTGCTCTCCGACGCCAAGAAGCGCCAGCGCTACGACCAGATGGGCCACGCCGGCGTCGACGGCATGGGCCATGCCGGCCAGGGCTTCGGCTCGATGGAGGACATCTTCGCCCAGTTCGGCGACGTCTTCGGCAATCGCGGCGGCATGTTCGAGGAGCTGTTCGGCGGGCGCGGCGGTGGACGCGAGCGCAACCAGGGCGCATCGCTCAAGCTCGGTCTGGAGATCACCTTCCGCGAGGCGGTCTTCGGCTGCACCAAGACCATCGACCTCAAGCGCAACGAGACCTGCACGACCTGCGGTGGCACCGGTGCCAAACCCGGCACCAAACCGACCGTCTGCCGGGTCTGCCACGGCCACGGCATCGTCCGCCAGGGCCAGGGCTTCTTCGTCGTCCAGACCACCTGCCCGCACTGCGGCGGGGTCGGCAAGGTCGTCTCCAGCCCCTGCGGCGACTGCGATGGCCAGGGCGCCAAGCCCGAGAAGGTCACCATCCGCGTGCGCATCCCGCCCGGCGTCGAGGACGGCACCCGGCTGCGCGTCGGCGGCGAGGGCGAGCCCGGTCGCGACGGCGGTTCGCGCGGCGACCTCTACGTCTACGTCCAGGTCAAGGCCGACGGCTTCTTCGAACGCCATGAGGACGATGTGGTGTGCAAGGTGCCGGTGACCTACGCCCAGGCCGCACTCGGCGCCGAGATCAACGTTCCTACCCTCGACGGCGAGGCTACGCTCAAGATCCCGGCCGGCACCCAGCCCGGAGAACTGCTGCGCATGCGCGGCCTCGGCGTCCCCGGCCAGGGCCGGCGCGGCGACCAGATCGTGGTGGTGCAGGTGTCCATCCCGAAGCGCACCTCCAAAGAGCAGCGCGAACTGATCGAGCGCCTCGGCAAGATCGAGGACGAGCAGGGCGAGCAGCGTGGGTTCTTCGACCGCATCAAGAAGATGTTCAAGGATTCGTGACCATGTCCGACCAGGCCCAGCCGCAGCCCGAAAACGCAGCCTCGGAGACGACTCCTGCAGAGACCATCACCATCCAAACCTCCGAATACGAGGCGACCCGCAGCCAGGTGCTGGAGTGGAAGGAGCGCTGCATGCGCCAGCAGGCGGAGTTCGAGAACGTGCGCAAGCGCCTGCGCAAGGAGGCCGACGAGGCGCGCAGCCGCGGCGTGGCCAACTTCGTCCGCCCGATCCTCGACCAGCTCGACAACCTCGACCGCGCCCTCGCCGCCGCCACGCCGGAGTCGTTCAACGAATTCGCCCAGGGCGTGACCATGATCCGCGAGAGCCTGCGTTCATCGCTGTCCGCCGCCGGCATCGAGCCGGTAGCCAGCGAAGGCGTGTTCGACCCGGCCGTGCACGAGGTGCTGGCCGAAGAAGCGCGCGAGGGCGTCGCCAAGGGCAGCATCGTGCTGACCCACCGCAGCGGCTGGAAGCTGAAGGACCAGCTGATCCGCTCTGCCCAGGTCGTCGTCGCGAAGTAGGACCTTCAGGACCGACGGCTCGCAGGACCGCGGGCTTCAGTCCGCGATGCGACCTTGACGCGGGCTGAAGCCCGCGGTCCTGGGGATCATCGGCTCAACCGCCGAACAGCTTGCGGAAGGCGGCGCCGGCACTGAGCGTCTTGGCCAGCAGTCGCGGCGGGACGTCCTTGACCGCGTCGTGCGCAGCGCCCATCGCCTGGAAGAACTGGTGCATGCGCGCGATCCGCTCGCGGACCTCGGATGAGGCGCCTTCGGCCTGGGCCTGGTCGGCGCAGGCCGCCAGTTCGGCGGTGGTGGGGTCGAGTTCGCGCCGCCGGCGCTCCGCGAGGACGCGGCGGAACAGTTCCCAGGGATCATGGATGGTGTCGAAGTGGTCCCGGCGGTCGCCCAGGATGTGCACGGTGCGGATGAGGTCCCAGCCCACCAGTTCCTTGAGCGAGGTCGAGACGTTGCTGCGCGCGACCCCGAGCGTGCCCGTGATGTCGTCAGCGTTCAACGGCCGCTCCGACAGGTAGAGCAGGGCGTGCACCTGCGCCACCGTGCGGTTGATGCCCCAGCGGGTGCCCATCTCGCCCCAGTGCAGGACGAAACGCTGGACGACGGGCGGCATGGACGGCGGAGCGGTGGTGTTCATGACCGGCTCAGATGGGCTCGCCCCGGTCATCCACCTCGCCATGCTTGGTCCAGCGGTACAGCCCATCACGGGTGAGATACACCCCGTCGATGCTGCAGTCACCCCAGGGCGTGCGCAACCAACCCTCCCAGCCCTCGAGATGGGTCAGGACATTGGCGCCACGGTTCTCGACATCGATCACCGCCCAGCGCCCCGCGGTGCATCCCGGGGTGAAGCTGCGCACTCCTGCGGCGATGAAACCTGCCAGCGCGTCAGCCGTAGCGAACAGTTCCGGTGCCGGGCCTCGGCCTGGACGGACATGGACGCGGACCAGACCGTCGTCCGCCGTGAGATCGAGCCGCCCAGATCCGCCGTGATCGACCAGTCCGCCGCTGACCGGCGGAAATCCGAACTTGGCCAGGGTCGGAGCCAGCACGCTGTCAGTGAAGCGCTCGGCGACCCAGACGCAGGGGCGGCCATCGCGGCCATCGCGGCAGGCGACACGCAACGTGCAGTTCATGCTCGGCGGCCCGACACCCAGTGGCGCCCAGGTCGGCGCAGCATGGCGGATACGGGTCGCGCAGAGCGCCAGGAGCACGGATCCGTCGACCAGGCGGGGTTCGAGGAACGGCGCCGTGACCAATTCCCGGAACCGGCAGGCGGGCAGGCGCGCGTTGACCAGCCAGCGTTCGGCGACGTCGGCATCCACCGCGGTGATCTGCCGCAACGGGATGCGCCAGACCTGCCGGGTGTCCGGATCGTCACAGTGGAGCAGATCGTCGGTGAGGAACATCGCTGACCCTCCCTCTGATAGTTTCTGTAATGACTGAAATCAGAAAAACAAGATCCGGCAACCTATCCCTATTCACTGGGTTTTCCGCCGCCGTGCGGTTGTAGACGCTGCGCATGGCGCTGTCGCCCCGGTGGTTTCCCACCGGGGTCGGATTCAGACGCGACTGATCAGCAGATCAGAAGACGTAGAGCAGTTCGGCGGCGACGCCGACTTCGGTCGACTCGGTCGTGTCCGTGCCGTCGTCGGTCTCTTCCGAGGCGTAGTAGATCTCGAAGTTGGCGCCGAGCTTGTCGGTGCCAGCCGGGTTCGTCAGCAGGGCGACCGCGAGTTCCATGCCGGACACGTCATTGTCCTCGGCGTGGTACTGCAGCATGGCGGTGACCGAGGCCGGAACCGGCAGGGCGCTGCCCAGCTTGTAGTTGACCATGGCCATGAAGCCAAGGTGCTCCTGGTCGGCATCGCTGCCCGTGGCGGCGTCATCGATGGCCGCGACCGACTGCCAGATCAGTTCCGCACCGGCGGTGATCTGCTCGTTCGGGGTCAGGGTGGCGTTCAGGCCGAAGTGGAGGGGTTGGCGTCCATATCGTACACCAGTTCGGCATTGACCGAGCCCTTGTCGCCGAGGGCGTACAGCACATCGACGCCGATGGCCATGGCCTGATCCTTCTGATCGCTGCCGGACTGGGCCGAGTCGTTGTCACCCTCGCCGAAGAAGCCGTTGGCGATGGTCAGGCAGGCGGTGAGGGCGTCCTTGGTGTACTTGACGTCGGCACCGATCTGATCGACGCCGTAGAAGTCAACGATGGGACCCGTGTTGATGCGGTACAGGCCGGGAGCGTAGGCCGCGATCCAGCCATAGTTGCTGATGAACTTACCGGTCTTCAGCTCGATGTCCGGGGTGATCTTCCAGATGCCATAGGCCTGGCGGACCGCGACCTGATTGGACGCAACCGGGTCACCGTTGTCGTCCAGGGTCGACGAATCCAGATCACTGCCCGAAATGAACAGGTCGACCTGGGCCGACACCTTGTCCGAGATGGTCGCGGCGACGCCCAGCTTGGCCTGGTAGCTGAAGGCGGTGTTGCTTTCCGAGGTCTCGGGATCGCTGTCGATCACGGACGTGCCGGCCAGGATGGTATCGACGAAGCCGTCGATCTTGACCGCGGGAACGCTGTCGGCGGCGTAGATGGGGGCGGCAGCGAGGCACGCCAGGGCGGGCACCAGGGTACGGATACGCATGAGGGAGAATCCTCTGAGGTGGGTGTCTGCCGCCAGCCCGACGCGGACCGGGGCGCCAAGTCGCAGCAGTGCCGGTATACACCGGGGAAACCACTGGCCGTGACCTAGGTGCGCTGAGTTATGGGAAGGCGAAAAGGCGGCGCAACTGTTTATTCAGACCTCATTCACCCGACCTTCATCAGAGCCTCATCTGCCCATTCCTGGTGGCAACCGGGGTTCGGATGGCTGCCCGAGGCTGCGATTGCCGAGTCTGGTCAGGCTTCTAGCCTGCCGCGCAGATGCTCGCCACGCCTGCCGACCGGCCCCTCGACCTGACCATCCGTGGAGTCGAGAAGTCGTTTGGCCCGGTGCATGTCCTGCGCGGACTGTCGCTCGACATCCCCGATGGCCAGTTCGTCACCCTGCTCGGCCCATCCGGCTGCGGCAAGACCACCCTGCTGCGCATCATCGCCGGTTTTGAGCTGCCCGACCGCGGCGAGGTCCACCTCGGCGGCGTCGATCTGCTCGCCCTGCCGGCGCACAAGCGTCCCGTCAACACGGTGTTCCAGAGCTACGCGCTCTTCCCGCACCTGCGCTGCGAGGACAACGTCGCTTTCGGCCTGAAAAGCCGTCGTCTGCCCTCGGCCGACATCACCCGCCGGGTGCGCGAGGCGATGGAGACCATGCGCATCACCGACCTGGCCCGCCGCTATCCGCACGAACTGTCCGGCGGCCAGCGCCAGCGCATCGCCCTGGCCCGCGCCCTGGTCAACGAACCCGAGGTGCTGCTGCTGGACGAGCCCATGTCGGCCCTCGACGCCAAGCTGCGCCATGAGGTGCAGGGCGAGCTCAAACGCATCCAGCGGAAGTACCAGATCACGTTCATCCTGGTGACGCATGACCAGGATGAGGCGATCGCGGTATCCGACCGCATCCTGATCATGCAGGAGGGGCGCATCGCCCAGGATGGCACGCCGGAGGAGGTCTACGAGCGCCCGGTGTCGCGCTTCGTCGCCGAATTCATGGGCTCGGCCAACCTCCTGGCTGCGCGCTGCCCAGGCAAGCCGACGGCGGTGTGCGCCTTCGGCCCCCTCCACCTGCCGGCTCCCGCCCCGTGGGCCGAAGGCCACCTCGCCATCCGCCCCGAGGACATCGAGGTGCGCGACGCTGAACCAGCGGTCAATGGCATCCACGGTCGCGTCACGGAGCGGCTGTTCCGCGGCGACCACTGGGAGCTGCAGGTCGCGGTGGGTGGCGACGTCAGCCTGCGCATCATCACCGAACCCGACCAGCACCACACGGAGGGCCAGGAGGTGTGGCTGGAGCTGCCGCCCGATGACCTGCTGGTGCTGCGCGACTGACCCATGCCGCGGCCCATCGTCGTCGACGGCTATCTGACCACCGCTCCCCGCCTGTACGGCCGCGGCCTCCTGCTGATCGCTGGCGCCTTCCTCTGGATGGGCATCTTCCTGTTCGCCCCCCTGGGCGGGCTGGCCGGCCTGGCTTTCGCCAACCGGGGCGAATACGGCGGGGTCGAATGGACCTTCACCTGGGCCAACCTTGAACGGCTGGCCGGCTGGGACGAGTTCGGCTTCAGTTGGAACCACGCCAAGATCCTGTGGCGCAGCGTCCTGCTGGCGGGCGTGACCACCCTGCTGTGCTTGCTGCTCGGCTTCCCCATGGCCTTCTGGATTGCGGCCAAGCCGACCCGCTTGAGGCCCTTGCTGCTCGCCCTGGTCATGGTCCCCAGCTGCGTCAACCTGGTCATCCGCACCTACGCCTGGCAGCAGTTCCTCGGCGCGCAGATGCCGGCCGCCTGGGTCGCGCAGTCGCTCGGATTGGTGCCCGAAGGCGTCGCCCTGTACCCGACCGTGACCGCGGTCTACCTTGGCATGGTCTCCTGCATGCTGCCATTCACCGTGCTGCCGCTGTACACCTCGGTCGAGCGCCTCGACTGGTCGCTGGTCGAGGCGGCGCGCGACCTCCACGCCGGGCGGTTGCGCACCTTCCGCCACGGCATCCTCGCGCAGTGCATGCCCGGACTGATCGCCGCCACCATCCTGACCTTCATTCCCAGCCTGGGCATGTTCGTGATCAGCGACATGCTGGGCGGAGCCAAGTTCCTGCTGGTGGGCAACCTCATCCAGCAGCAGTTCGGCTCGATGAACAACTGGCCCTTCGGCGCCGCCGCCGGCATGTTCCTGGTCGGCGCATCGCTGTTCGCCCTGTGGGGGCTGCGCGTCGTCAGCGAGCGCGAGGCGCCCAGACGATGAGACGAGCGGCGTACATCCTCCGAACCCCAGCATTGGGCGAAGCCCCTGGGCAACAGCGATGAAGCTCCCCCGCTACATCCCTGCCCTGTCCTGGCTCGGCCTGGTCATCCTCTACGTCCCGCTGCTCGCGGTCGCCATCCTGTCCTTCAACAGCACCCGCTATGGCCAGCGCTGGGGCGGCTTCACCGTCGACTGGTACGCCAAGATGGCCGGGAACGAGGCGATCCTCTCGGCGGCCTGGAACAGCCTGGTCCTCGGCGTCGTGTCGACCGTGATCGCCACCGTCCTCGGCACCTGCCTGGCCATCGGCCTGAACCGCACCCCCTGGCCACGCTGGTTCCGCCGCGGCTCCGACCTGGCGATCAACCTGCCGGTGGTGACCCCGGACATCATCCTGGCCATCGCCCTGGTCGGGGCCTTCGCCGTGCTGCGCGAATGGTGGTCGGTGTTCAAGCCGGGCATGACCACGCTGATCATCGCCCATGCCACCTTCCAGGTCTCCTTCGTCACCCTGGTTGTGTCCAGCCGCCTGACCACCATCGGCCGCGACCAGGTCGAAGCGGCGCGGGATCTGTACGCCAACACCGGACAGATCTGGCTGCGCGTCCTGCTGCCCCAGCTCATGCCCGGCATCGTCGCCGGGGCACTGCTCGCCTTCACCATCTCGCTCGACGACTTCGTCGTCTCCTTCTTCGTCTCGGGACCAGACTCGACCACCCTCCCGCTGCTCATCTACGCCTCGGTCCGGCGCGGGGTGACCCCCGAGATCCACGCCCTTTCAACCGTCATCGTTGCCGGCACCATGCTGGCCATCATCGTCGTGGCCTGGCTGCAGGCACGGCAGGACGCCAAGCCCAAGGAATGACCATGCCCCTCCTGCGCTCCATCCCCCTGCTCATCGTGGTCGCCGCGCTCGCCGCCGGCGACGCCGCACCGGTGCGCATCTTCATGTACTCCGAGTACATCGATCCCGCCCTGGCCGACCAGTTCAAGGCCAAGACCGGATACGCCCTCGACATCCAGCTCTACGAGGCGCAGGAGGAGATGATCGCCAAGCTGCAGACCGGCGGCACCGACCAGTACGACGTGCTGGTCGCCAGCGGCGTCGTGGTCAAGCAGATGGTCGGCCTGAAACTGGTGCAGAAGCTCGATCAGGCGCTGATCCCCAACCGTTCCAACGTCAGCCTCGACTTCCTCAACCACGAATTCGACCTGGGGAACCAGTACGGCTTCCCCTACTTCTGGGGCACCTCGGGCCTGATGTACGACCCCGCCAAGGTGACGGGCGAGCCGACCTGGGCCTGGGTTCTCGATCCGGCCCAGCAGCCCGGTCCGTTCACCCTGCTCGACGAGGCCAAGACGACCCTCGCCAGCACCCTGGCCTGGCAGGGGAAGAACATGAACAGCCGCGTCCCTGCCGAGGTCAAGGCTGCCTCCGAAGCGGTGGCCAAGGCCAAGTCGAGCGCCAAGTGCCTGGGCTTCGCCGGTGGCGTCGACGGCAAGAACCGGGTGGTCGGCGGTGAGGCCGTGGTCGCGATGGTCTACAACGGCGACGCGGCGCGTGGCATCGCCGAAAGCAAGACCAAGCTCGCCTACGCCATCCCCAAGGAGGGCGCCGAGATCTGGGTCGACATGCTGATGGTCTCGGCCAAGTCGCCCAACCCGGCCGGCGCCCACGCCCTGATCAATTTCCTGCTCGACGCCGACGTCGCGGCGCAGAACGCCAACTTCATCCAGTACGCCTCGCCCGTGGAGGCGGCCAAACCCAAGATCAAGCCGGAACTGCTGCAGAACCCTGCGATCTATCCCAGCAAGGAAGAGATGAAGCGGCTGCGCTACCTCGAGGATCTGGGCAAGGATTCGCGACTGTGGGATGCGGCGTGGACGGCGGTTAAGTCGGAGTGATCGCTTGGGGGTTTCGCCCCCAAGGCCCTGGCGGGCCTGCCCCCACGGGCTTTGCGAGAACAGCCGGTCCTCGCCTGCGGCTGCGGCCATGGCTTTGCACTGGACCCCCCTCGGCAACCGCCCATCGCTTTGCGATGGAGCCCCTACCACGATAACGGCACCCGCATGACTCCCGATCTCGCCGCCGCCAAGCAGCTCGCCGCCCAGGGCTTCAACCTCATCCCGGTCGTCCGGCGCCTGGTCGCCGACGACCTGACCCCGGTCGCGGCGCTGTCGCGGCTGGCCGACGAGCCGCATGCCTTCCTCTTCGAAAGCGTGGTCGGCGGCGAGCGCGTAGCGCGCTACAGCATGCTCGGCGTGGCGCCCAAGGCCCGCCTGGTCGGCGATCTCACCCGCCTGACCCTGATCCGCTCCGACGGCCGTTCCGAGCACCTCGACGGCGATCCGTTCAGCGCCGTGCGAGCCTACCACCGCCGCTTCAAGGCCGCGACCATCCCGGGGCTGCCGCGCTTCACCGGCGGCCTGGTCGGCTACTGGGGCTACGACGTGGTCCGCGCCGCCGAGCCGCTGCCGAACTGCCCGCCCGACAAGCTCGGCCTGCCCGACGTGCACCTGATGCACTGCGACACCGTCCTGGTGTTCGACCACAGCTACAACCACCTGCTGCTCATCGCCCATCTCGACCTCAGCGATGGCCGCACGGTCGAGGGCGAATACGCCCGCGCCGGCCGCGACCTCGACACGCTGCAGCGCCGGCTCGAGGCCCCCGCCCCGGTCCGCCTGGTCGAGCCGCAACCGGCCGTCGAGCCGGAATGGCACGCCCACACCCCGGTATCGAAGTTCCACGAGGCCGTCGGCGTCATCCACGAGCGCATCCGCGCCGGCGACAGCTTCCAGGTGGTGCTGTCGCAGCGCCTGACCACCGCCTGCCACGTCAGTCCTTTCCAGGTCTACCGCAGCCTGCGCAGCCTGAACCCCTCGCCCTACCTGTTCTACCTGCGCCAGGGCGACAGCGCCCTGGTCGGCGCCAGCCCCGAACTGCTGGTGCGGGTCGAGGACCGCAAGGTCGCGGTCCGCCCGATCGCTGGCACCGCCCTGCGCGGCAAGACCCCGGCCGAGGACGAGGAGCTCGCCCGCAAGCTGCTGGCAGACCCGAAGGAGATCGCCGAGCACACCATGCTCATCGACCTCGGCCGCAACGACGTCGGCCGGGTGTGCAAGGCCGGCACGGTGAAGCTGACCGAGCAGATGATCATCGAGCGCTACAGCCACGTGCAGCACATCGTCTCGCACGTCGAGGGCGAGCTGCGCGACGACCTCGACGCGCTCGACGCGCTGCGCGCCTGCCACCCCGCCGGCACGGTCAGCGGCGCGCCCAAGGTCATGTCGATGAAGATCATCGACGAGCTCGAACCGGTGAAGCGCGGCCCCTACGCCGGCGCCGTCGGCTACCTCGACTTCCGCGGCAACCTCGACACCTGCATCGCCCTGCGCACCGCCATCCTGACCCCGGGCGAGGCGCATGTGCAGGCCGGCGCCGGCGTCGTCGCCGACTCCACTGCGCAGGGCGAGTACGAGGAGACCCTGCGCAAGGCGCGGGCCACGCTGATGGCGATCGCCAGAGCAGGTCAGTTCTAGCCCGGGGGAGCGCCCCTATTTCGCCTTCGGCAGCGCCACCGAGGCCTTCGCCGACTCGCCAGCCTCCGGTTCGATACTGATCCAGATCAGGTGGTCGGCTGCCAGGGCGGCCGGGACCTCGACATGGGCGGCGTACTCGCCGGGGGCCTCCATCTCGGCCTTGGCCTTGGCTGAACCGCGGCCGTTCTCGGGGCCGATCCACACCCGCACCGCCTTGGGCGCGGGGGCGGCCGGCTTGAACAGCAGTTCGATGTGCAGTTCGCCGCCGGCCTTGAGCGCACCGGCGGCGCTGAGCGCGACCTGCTGCTGACCGATGGCGACGCTGCCGAGGCTGGTGGCCTCGCCGTGGGCGTGCGCGGCGTGGTCGTGGCCGGCATGCTCGTCGGCGGCGACGAGCGGCGCGACGGCGGCGAGCATGGCGAGGAGGATGCGGGTGGGGGTCATGGTGTGGTCTCCGAGGTTGGGGGTTGGTCGAGGGCGATGCCGTGCGGCCGCTCGCCGCGGGCGAAGACCCAGGCGTAGGCGGCCGGCACGACCACGAGATTGAGCAGGGTCGAGCTGGCCAGGCCGCCGAGCACGACGATGGCGAGCGGGGCGAGGATCTCGGCCCCCGGCTCGCCAGCCATCATGGCCAGCGGGATCAGGCCGATGGCGGCGCACAGCGCGGTCATGAGGATGGCGACCAGGCGTTCCTCGGAGCCATGCATGATCGCCTGCATCAGGGGTCGGCCGTCCTCGGCGTGCGACTGGTACTGGTTGATCAGCAGGATGCCGTTCCTGACCGCGATGCCGAAAAGGGTGATGAATCCGACCAGGCTGGCGATCGACAGCACCGGCGCGGTGTAGGTTCCGCCCAGTCCCAGGAGGGCCGCGGCATTGCCCGGCAGCGACGGCGATTCGGCGATGAAGATCGCGGCGATGCCGCCGATCAGCGACAGCGGCAGGTTGAGCATGACCAGGCTGGCGGCCTTGCCCGAAGACAGCGCGGCGGCGAGCAGCAGGAAGACGGCGACCACCACCGCCAGGCCCATCGCCGCGATCGTGCGGCTGGCCTCCTGCTGGGCCTCGAACTGGCCGCCGTAGTGCACCGCCAGGCCGGCGCGCGCCACCAGCGGATCGACTGCCGCGCGGATGGAGACCACCAGGTCGCCGAGGTTGTGGCCGTCGGCGACGTTGCAGCTGACCACCGCCTTGCGCCGGGCGCCTTCGCGGGCGATGAGGTTGCTGGCCATCTCCAGGCCGATGTCGGCGACCTCGCGCAGGCGCACCTGCGGGCCGTGCGGGCTCTTCAGCACCAGTTCACCGAGCTGCGTCTCGGTCTGTCGCTCGTCGGCGTGCAGACGGACGGTCAGGTCGTAGCGCGCCAGGCCCTGGTTCACCGTCGCCACGCGCACCCCGGCCATGGCCTGCTCGACCTGCTCGGCCGCCGCCGCCGGAGTCAATCCGGCGCGCGCCAGGTCCTCGTGGCGGTAGCGCACCGGCAGGGTCTGGATCATGACCTCGCGGTTGGCGACCACGTCGCGGGCCCCGGCGACGCCGCGCAGGACGCCCTCGATCTCCTGGACCACGGCGCGCAGGCGGTCGAGGTCGTCACCGAAGACGGTGATCGACACGGCGGCCGGCGTGCCCGATAGCACGTGCGACATGCGATGCTCGATCGGCTGGCCGACGCTGGTGACGACGCCGGGCATCTGCGCGAGGATGCGGTCGAGCTCGGCCCGCACCGTGTCCTGCGCGCCGAAGTCCATGGTCACGTTCAGCTCGCTGGTCGAGGGCGGCTCGGCGTGCTGATCACGCTCGGCGCGGCCGGTGCGGCGTGCGACATCCTGCACCCCCGGTATGCCGGCGATACGCGCCTCGACCCCGCGCACCAGGCGGTCGCTCTCGATCAGCGAGGTGCCGGGCGGGGTCATGATCATGACCGTGAAGGTGCCCTCCTTGAAGGCGGGCAGGAAGCTGGAACCGAAGGTAGAGGCCAGCGCCAGGGCGGCGAGGGCGATGGCCGAGGAGCCGAGCACGACGCTGCGCTGCCAACGCAGCGACCAGGCCAGCACGGGCCGGTAGGCCGCCTTGAGCCACCTGACGAGGAACCCATCGCCCTCGATGCCGTGCCGCCTCAGTCCGGTGAGCAGCAGCCGGCTGAGCGCCGGCGTGACGGTGAGCGCGACCAGCAGGCTGGCCAGGGTCGAGACGATGTAGGCGACGCCGAGGGGACGGAAGAAGCGCCCCTCCAGGCCGGCGAGGAAGAGCAGCGGCACGAACACCAGCACGATGATGATGGTGGCGAAGATCATCGGGCCGGCGATCTCGTGACTGGAACGCTCGACCACCACCTCCTCGGACAGGCGCGACTCCGCGGGCAGCCGGCGGTTGGCGCCCAGCCGGCGAACGGCGTTCTCGACGTAGATGATGGCATCGTCGACCAGCCCGCCGAGGGCGACCGCGAGGCCGCCCAGGGTCATGACGTTGATCGACAGGCCGGCCCAGGCCATGACCGCGAAGGCGGCGCCCAGCGACAGCGGCAGGGCGGTCAGGGTGATGACGGTGGCGCGGACGTTGAGCAGGAAGAGGACGAGGATGGCGGTGACGATGACCGCCGCCTCGACCAGCACGCGCAGCAGGTTGTCGACCGCCACCTGGATGAAGTCGGCCTGGCGGAAGACATGGGTGTTGACGAGCATGCCGCCGGGAACCGCCAGCGAGGCCACCGCCCGATCAAGGGCGCCGGTCAGGGCCAGGGTGTTGGTGCCCGGCGACTTCTGCACCGAGATGATCACCGCCGGCAGGCCGCGCTCGGTGGCGGTGCCGCGCGCGGGCGCCGGCGCCAGGGCGACCTCGGCGACATCGCCGATGGTCACCGCCACGCCCTCGTGGAAGGCGACGACGGTGCGCTGGATGTCGGCGACCCGCGCCACCTGGGCGGTCTGCCGGATCGGCACCTCCAGCCCTTCGCGGTTGGGCAGGAAGCCGGCGCTGGCGGTGGAATGGGACTGGCGCGCCGCCTCGACCACCGCCGCGACGGTCAGGCCGTAGAGGCGCAGGCGGTCGGGCCGGCACAGCACCTGATATTCGGGGAGTTCGCCGCCGATGGCGACGACCTGGGCGATGCCGGGCACGCCGAGGAGGCGGTTGCTGAGCTGGAATTCGGCAAACGAACGCAATTCCTGCGGTGTGCGACTGCCGTCCGGCGAGGTGACCGACAGCAGCATGACCTCGCCGGTGATCGACGTGACTGGCGCGATCTCGGCGTGCACGCCGGGCGGCAGACCCGCCTCCACCGCCGACAGCCGCTCGGCGACCTGCTGGCGGGCGCGCCACAGGTCGGCGCCCCAGTCGAACTCGGCCCAGACGATCGACAGGCCGAGCGACGACGACGAGCGCAGCTTGCGCATGCCCGGCATGCCGTTGACCGCCGCCTCGATCGGCACGGTGACGTACTGCTCGACCTCGTCGGCGGCGAGGCCGCCGGACTCGCTCATCACCACTACGGTCGGGGCGTTCAGTTCAGGGAAGACGTCGACCGCCATGCGCGGGATCAACCAGCCGGCGACGGCGAGGAGGATGCCGGCGACGATGACCACCGCCTTGGCGTGGCGCAGCGACAGGCCGATGAGGGCATGCGACATCAGTGCTTGCCCGTATGGAAGGTGCCGTCGGGATCGAAATGTCCGGCCTGGCTGCCTCCCTGCTGCTGCGACAGCTTCAGCGGATAGATCCCCCCGAGCACCACCTGGTCCCCCTCCTTGAGGCCGGACAGCACCGCGACGAAGCGGCCATCGTTGGCTCCGAGGTCGGCCTCGACCGGCACCACCGCGCCAGGATCGTGCGGATCACGGCGGTAGAACATGGTCTTCAAGCCGTCGCGGATGGTGGCGGCCAGCGGAATGGCCAGTTCCTCCTCCGGCGAGCCGGCGATCACGACTTCGAGGTTGGCGGTGACGCCGGGACGCACCCAGGCGGGCAGGGCGCCACCCGGCGCCGGTCGGGCGATGAGGTCGACCGAGCGGTCGATGGCATCGGCCATCGGGGAGATCACCAGGGTCGCCTGGATGGCCACCGCCACCGCGGGATCGCTGGCGACGATGCGCGCCGGCAGGCCGTCGCGCAGGCGCGGCAGGTCGGCCTGCAGGCCGGCGGCGCGCAAGCGCACGCCGGTGGGATCGGTGACGGTCAGCGCCGTCTCGTGGACCTCGGTCCAGCCGTCGACATGGACGTCACCTTCAACCAGGCCGGGGCCGCGCGCGCGCACCTCGATGGCAGGCAGCGTCGCCCACAGCGGCAGGCCGTCGCTGACGACCAGCAGATCAGCTTCGGCACGGCCGGTCAGCTGCGCCGCCTGGGCGAGCAGCAGCCGCTGGCGCAGGCGCGCCTGCCCGCCGTCGCCAGCCTGGCTGCGCGCCTCGGCGAGATCGCGACGGGCCTGCGCCAGGTCGACATGCAGCTCAGCACTGCGCGCCGCCGCCTCGGCCAGCTCGGTGGCCGAGCCGCCCAGCTCGCGGCCGAGCCGTTCGAGGGTCTCCTGGCGCGTGCGCCACTGTCCGATCGCCGCCTCCAGGGCCGCGACCTGCTCCTCGACCGCCACCAGGCGGGCGGGGGCGGCCTCGACCGCGACCTGGGCCTCGGCCAGCTCCAGTTGCAGGCGACGCCATTCGGCGGCATGCAGGCGGTAGAGCAGGTCGCCGGCGGCGACGCGCTGGTAAGGGGCGACCTGCAGTTCGATGCGGCCGGAGGTCGGCACCAGGTAGGCACGGCGGGCCGACGGTTCGGCCTCGAAGCGGCCGGGCATCCGCAGGACGCCCTGGACGACGCGATACTCGGCCGTGGCCCAGGTGATGCCGAGGTTGCGCTGCACCAGTTCGGGCAGGGCGATGACGCCGCTGCCATGGTCGTGGCCGGCGTGCGGGTCGGCGGCCGCGGGCGCCGGTGGCGGGGTGGTCGGCTGCCCGCCGCAGGCCGCGAGCAGGAGGAGGCACAGTGGAATGGCCCAGCCGCCGGAACGGCGGAAGGCGCTGATGGATTGATTCATGGGGTCCGTCGCCGAGGTTGCGCGTGCACGGGCACGCGACGGCGCCCGCGCGGCATGCGCGGGCGCGGACCTCAGACGCTTCGGACAGGCGGCGGATCGGGCTGGGGGAGCTGGCCTTCGGGGATGGCCAGGGATCCGACACGCAGGCGATCGACGATCACTGAGCCATCGCCGGTGACGGCGATGTGCTGCGGGGGGGCGCAGGCGGTACCCGGGCAGTCGCAATGATCACCGTCATCGGCCGGCTCGGGCAGGTCGCCGTCAAGCAGGCCGAGGATGCCGCAAGCCTCGCTGGAGTGGTCGGCATGACCACCGGCTGCGACAGGGACGTGCCCGTGCACACGGAACGCCCACATCAGCATGGCCACCACCGCGAGGGCTGTGGCGGCATGGCGCAGGAGCTCAGGGAGGCGGGGCACAGGGATACACTCCTGATGACGCCACCGGCTGTCAATCCTTACCGGGGTGTGGCACGCGGTTGTGGAGCCGCCGTCCCCCCCACCATGCGCAGTCATGCCGCTGACGCCCATCCCCCACGTCATCGAGGCGATCCGCGCCGGCCAGATGATCGTCCTGGTCGACGACGAAGACCGCGAGAACGAGGGTGACCTGGTCATCGCCGCCGAGCACCTCTCGGCCAAGCACGTCGCCTTCATGGCGACCAAGGCCTGCGGGCTGATCTGCCTGAGCATGGACGGCCCGCTGCTCGACCGCCTCGGACTGCCGATGATGACCAAGGACAACAAGAGCCGCATGGGTACGGCCTTCACCCTGTCGATCGAGGCCCGCGAAGGCGTCACCACCGGGATCAGCGCCGCCGACCGCGCCCGCACCATCCAGGTCGCCATCGCCGACGAGTCCAAGCCGCAGGACATCGTCACCCCGGGCCACGTCTTCCCGCTGCGTGCCCGCGACGGCGGCGTGCTGGTGCGCGCCGGCCACACCGAGGCCGGCGTCGACCTCGCCCGCCTCGCCGGGTGCAAGCCGGCGGCGGTGATCTGCGAGATCATGAAGCCGGACGGCGAGATGGCCCGCCTGCCGGACCTCGAGACCTACTGCGCCGAACACGGCCTGCTGCTGGCCTCGATCGCCGACCTGATCGCCTGGCGCGAACGCCGCGAATCGCTGGTCACGCTGGTCGCCGAGGCGCCGGTCGAGACCGACGCTGGTCCGGCGCGGGCCTTCTGCTACCGCGAGAGCGTGGGCGGCGAGCACCACCTCGCCATCGTCCTCGGCGACCGCCTCGGCCCCGGCCGCGAGTGCGCCGACCCGGTGCTGGTGCGGGTGGCCAAGGAGCAGGTCTTCGACGACGTCTTCGGCGGCGGCTGGAAGCTGTCACCGCGCAACTCGCTGCAGGCCCTGCGCGAGGCCGGCGGCGGCGTGCTGCTGTACATGCGCGACACCGACGGCACCGACCTGCCGACCCGGCTGGTCAAGCTCGGCGGCACCGACCACCGCGCCGAGCCGAGCAGTTCGGCGGTGATGGACAACCGCGACTACGGCATCGGCGCGCAGATCCTGCGCCACCTCGGCGTCCGCCGCCTGCGCCTGATGACCAACAGCGACCGGCCGCTGGTCGCCCTGGCCGGTTACGGCCTCGAACTGGTCGAACGCGTCAGAGGCTGACGGGGACCAGGCCCGAGTGGCGAAGCAGAGCCGCAGTGTTCGGCTCGCGCCCGCGGAAGGCCTTGAACACCAGAAGCGGATGCGCTCCGCCGCCGAGCGACAGGACGGTGTCGCGGAAGCGCCTGCCGGTGGCGGCGACCTGCATCGGATCGTCCAGCCCGGCCTCCTCGAAGGCGGCGAAGGCATCGGCCGACAGCACCTCGGCCCACTTGTAGCTGTAGTAGCCAGCGCTGTAACCGCCGGCGAAGATGTGCGAGAACGAGCACAGCGAGCGGTCCTCGGGCAGCGGCGGGATGACGGTGTGGGTCTCCGCCACCCTGCGCTGCACCGCGTGCGGCTCGCCCCCCTCGCTGTGCAGCACCAGGTCGGTGCGGGCGAAGTACAGCTGGCGCAGCGTGGCGGCCCCGGCGCGGTAGGTCTTGGCGGCGCGCAGCTTGCCGATCAGCGCCTCGGGCAGTGGTTCACCGGTCTGCCAGTGCCGCGCCAGGCCGGCCAGGGTCGGCCGGTGCAGGCACCAGTTCTCCATAAACTGGCTGGGCAGCTCGACCGCGTCCCATTCGACGTTGTTGATGCCCGCCGCCTCCAGGCGCGGGACGGTGGTCAGCATGTGCTGCAGCCCGTGGCCGAACTCGTGGAACAGCGTCTCGACCTCGCGGAAGGTCATCAGCGACGGTGCCCCGCCTACCGGCGGCGACTGGTTGCAGACCAGGTAGGCGACCGGGATGCGGGCACCGTGGCGGTCGATGGCGTTGTCCATCCAGGCGCCGCCGCGCTTGTCGGCCGGGCGGCTGTAGGGATCGAGGTAGAATCCGGCCAGCTCGCGGCCGTCGGCGGCTTCGCGGACGCGGTAGTAGCGCACGTCGGGATGCCATACGCTGATCCCGTCGACCGCTTCGACGCGGATGCCGAACAGGCGTCCGCACAGCGCGAACAGGCCGTCGAGCACCCGCGGCAGGGCGAAGTACGGGCGCAGCTCCTCGTCGGTGTAGGAGAAGGACTTCTCGCGCAGGCGCTCGGCCCAGAACGGCACGTCCCAGGGCTGCAGCTCCATGCCGGCGAAGGCGCACAGCTCGGCGTGCTCGGCGCGGGCCTTCGGCAGGGCCGCGGCGTGCAGTTCATCGAGCAGGCGGTGCACCGCCGGGATCCTGCCCGCCATCTTCTGGGACAGCGAGACTTCGGCCCAGTTGGCCAGGCCGAGCAGCCCGGCCTGCTCGCGCTTGAGCGCCAGGATGCGTTCGATCACCGGATGGTTGTCGTGCGGCGCGTCGGCGCCACGGCGGATGAAGGCGCGGTAGAGCCGCTCGCGCAGGTCGCGACGGCGGGCGTGCTCCATGAACGGGATGAAGCTGGGGATGTCGAGCCCGACCACCCACGGCCCGTTCTCGGGCGTGGCAGTGCCGTGCCCGGCGCGCACCGCTGCTGCTGCGGCTCCAGCCCGGGCGCTGGCGGGCAAGCCGTCGATCTCGGCAGCTGAAGTCAGGGTCAAGGTGAACGCCTTGCTGGCGTCGAGCACCTGGTTGCTGAAGCGCGTCGCCAGCTCGGACAGCTCCTTCTGGTTGGCCAGGAACGCTGCTTTGGCTGCGCCTTCCAGGCCAACGCCGGACAGTTCAGCATCGCGAATGCGCGCCTGGAGCACGCGCCGCTCGACCTCGTCGGCGGGCTGCAGGCGCTTCAGTGCCTGGTACACCGGCTTCGACTGCGCCATGCGCAAGCCCATCGCCACCATGTCACCCTGCACCGCCTGGTGCGCCTTGCGCAGCTCGTCGCTGTTGCGCACGCCCAGCAGGTGGTTGACCACACCCCAGGCCCAGCCCATCGG
>JFJP01027037.1_pt1 | contig 28834 bp, 32 predicted proteins | sample 431651 | NCBI WGS metagenome assembly JFJP01 (sample SAMN02602958, study PRJNA72255) | Microbial mat metagenome, whole genome shotgun sequencing project. | biome: fresh water; feature: sink hole; material: water; isolation source: purple microbial (photo- and chemosynthetic) mats found in... | reverse complement strand
AAAATTAATCTTGAAAATCATAAAAAAAATAAACATGAAAAATATTCATTTTTTTCAAGGATTTTTTTTTCTCTGTCAATAAATTTCAATATCATTTTTAATTATTTTTCTTTTCATCTTTCTGGATATTGGCTTATTGAGTCTTAAATGATTTCTCCAATTTATCCACTTTTTCTTCAGTTATGCACAAAAGGTGCAAAAGAGCAAGAAGACGAAAAACAGCAAAAGCAGCAAACAGGGTAAATGAAGTTAAATAAACATTTCTTTCTGCAAAGAAAATTTTCGTGTGTATTTTTTGATCTTGAATCTCATCTACAATATTATGATGATGTTTATCTAATCCATCGTGTTCTTCATGCTTATTTATGTTGAAGAACATCATTCGTAAAGATTCAGCAAAAAGAATCACAACTAAAATCAATAAAAAGCCTTGTACTTGGTATAGTTTTTTGCCGAATTCTGATGAGGTGAAAAGGTGCACCAAAGCTTTTCTCATTTTGTAAGGCCAAGGAATCACCAACAATAAATATACACAGATTTCAAAGATCAGAAAAGCGAATGTCACGGTATATTGAAGACCCATATGATATTTTTATCCTGATGAAAAATAAAATTATTAATTTTTTGTTTTTTAAATTTAAAGAAAATTTTTTTAAAAGTTTTTTTGATTTTGGCCTTTTTTTGAATATTCCATTCATAAAAATTATTAAAATAAAATGTTTTTTTAAATTTTTTCTTTGTTCTTTGAGCTTTATCCAAATAGATCAACTGAAAAAAAATTAAAGAGAAGAAAAAAAACCATAAAAATTTACGATCATTGTTGTTTATTTTATTATTGGCATTTCCCATTGGTTTTTGATTTCCAACGCTAACCCCAGTGTTTTTCATTCCTAACATATCATCTAAGTCATCAAAAGGTTTTTTTTCTTGTGGTTGACTGCTCAGATCCATATTTGTTGATAATCCACCACCATAAAGATTGGCACTTTGATTTATTTGAGATTTTTGTTGTTGAGCTCCATAACCCATATTGCCTTGCCCAACAGAATATCCCATTTGATTACCCATCATTGGATGCATTTGACCTGTCATTGGATTAATTTGACCTGTCATTGGATTCATTTGACCTCCCATCATTGGATTCATTTGGTTTCCCATCATTGGATTCATTGGGTTCATTTGAGTTGCCATCATTGGATTCAATTTTTGGCCTCCCATATGACCGCCCATTTGACCGCCCATTTGACCACCCATTTGACCACCCATTTGACCAGCCATTTGACCACCCATTTGACCACCCATTTGACCACCCATTTGACCACCCATTTGACCACCCATTTGACCACCCATTGAATTCATTGGGTACATTTGATTATTGGGATACATCTGCTGGTTGCTCATAAATTGATTAGGGTGACCCATATTAGGGTTGAATTGATTCCCAGATTGCCCTAAAGCGTTCATTTGTCCAATTGGGTTAACATTTCTAGGTTGCTGATACAAAGAACTTAATTTGTCTGACTAAGAAATAAGAGAAATTATTTGTTGTATTAAATTTAATTTTAATTAATAAAAGGAGAAAAATACCAAAGAAGGGCTTGGAACAGGATTTAGAGTTTGATTCACAGGACTTAAGGCATTCATACCCTGATTTCCGACTTGATTCGTTGGATTCACATTTGTTTGTTGTGGCATTTGAGGATTGTTCACATTATTATTAATGAAATTATTGGGTTGTTGGTTGTTTGAGAATAAATCAACATTATTTTGGACTCTGCAAAATGACTTCTTAAATTATTTATTAAAGAAAGTACGGAGGTTTTGATTGAGGATTCTCTTCTGGTTGATCCAAAAGATCTATCAAGTTCGGTTCAGGATTTTTCGGAGCAGCTCTTATTGGCTCTGGATTTTGATATGATGGTTTCTGGATTGGTTGGGCTATTTTTTGTGGTTGACTCTGTGTAAAGCCGAAAAAAGATGCAGGATTCTCATTGCTTTGGGAAGTTTGGGAAGGAGCAAATTTGTTTTCATTTCCAAAACCACCAAAGGCTGCAATCTTTTTTCGATGATCGATGGGCTTTCGGTGATTTTTTAAATCCTCATATCGTTCTAAAGTCTGTTTTTATTAATAATTAAATTGATAATGATTTAAAAAATTGTTCTACTTTGTTCAAATCATCATTTATTTCTAAACATAAATTCATTAAATTTTCATCAGAACTACCCATATTTGAGATAAAACTTAAAAATTATTTAATAAATATTAAAATAGTTTTTAATTTAAAATGAAACTTTTTGATTTTTTCATCTAATCCTTTTAAAGTTGCAATCAGATCTGTGAGGATTTCGTTTTGTTTTACATCACCTTTTGGATCAGATTCGTCAATCATATCCTAATTAAAAAAAATTCTTTCAAATAATTAAAATAAATTAAAAGGAATCACATTAATTAAAGTGAGATTGTTTTTTATTATTTCAAAATCTTCTCGGGTTTTTAATGTCGAAGTTTTATCAAGTGCTCCTCCTTCAGATTTCTTTTTATTTTTAATATTTTTAAATCAATTAAATAAATTTATTTATTTACTCCTCCTCCATTAGTAGATGGTTTATTGGAAGAAGTATTTGAACTTGAAGTAAATCTTTGTCTAAAAAAAAATCATGTAAAAAATTAACTAAAAAATCAAAAAAAAAGAAATAAAAAAATAAAGAAATAAAGAATTTTTTTAAAATTTTACTTCGACAATCCACTATATTTAGATTCTCCGGTTTTCGGAAAACTCAAATTTTTCTTTTGCAAATTAATGGAAAAAGTATCATAATAACTGAAAAATTGGGAAAGAAGATCCCGGGAAGGTTCAAAAACTTGGAACCACACTTGAACGAGATTCAGTAGTTTATTGAGCAGCTTTAGAAAAATAATTAATTAAATTTTAAATCTTAATTCATTAAAATTTTATACATCCTGTGGGAGATCTTTAAGGAATATCAAATTGCTAATTTGCATAAGAAAGTCTTTTGTTGCAATCTGTGTATGAAAAGGTAACCCACATACAAAAGTTGCCATTTCAAGCAATTCCAATGTCAGGAAAAAAACCTTTCCATTTTTTATAACTAACCTCTTTTTTAACATTTTAATCGCTTCTTTGGGCCTTTATAAAAATATTATTTTTTTAAAAAATTTGAATTTAAACATGTCTGCTTTCGAATTTATTAATTCACAAGCTTCTTTAAAAGCGACTTCATCTGGCTTCTGAAGTGCTTCACTGGTTGCTTTTAGAATGGCATTTTCCAGGGGTAAATATTGCATTTGCAGTTTTTTTGCGGGATCGACCATGTTTGAGAGGATTTTTTAATAATTATAAATAATTTGAAAAAAAGATTTAATTTTAATTTGAATTGTTTTTTTTTGCTCAGAAATAGTACAGCATTAATTTAATATGAATTTTGATAAAACGCTCTCTGCTTTCTTTATTTTAAAAAAAATTATGCTTCATTTTTATTTAAATTCTTTTCCCTTTTCAATACCTCAAAAAAGGGAGAAAAAATTAAGAATGTTTTTATTTATTTCATCGGAAAATAAATATATTCAGATCTTGCCTAATTTAATTTTTTTTTTTTAATGATTAAGAGTTATTTTTTATTCTTTTTCTTGGCTGCAACTTTTTTCGATTTGATCTCAACTCTGTTCATATCTGAATGCCATATTAATATAAAATTTAAGCTAGAATTAAATTACTTTGGGGAAGGCTTTGTAATAATTTTTTTGCTTTTTCCGTGTCTTCAGTTTGGAAGGTGTACAAATAGTGTCTACATCTTAGTTTGAATTTAGTAATTTTTTTTCCATGTTTAATGTAGAGGGCTGTATTTGAATGAAAATGAAAAATTTTCTTAATTAATTTGATTTTGATACTTTTTTTATGGGATGGAGGCACACGTTTTTTTGGATCGGTTTCTTTTGTCTCTTTGGCGTCCTTTTCAGTCCCTTTGGCAATAGTTAAAAATTTCTTTATATCCTTGATTTCTTTTGGCTGTTAAAAAATGAAGTTAGCTATGCTGTTTCATAAAATCTTTACCATTTTTCTTTGTTTGTTTTTGTATTCAAATAAGAGAAAAAATATCTTATTTTATATTATTGAATTCTTGCAATTTTATTGATATAGGGGTGTTTTAAAATTAATTTAATATTTTTTTTCAAAAAAATTTATTTAAGAAAATTTATGATGAAGCTCAAATTTGAATTTTTGTTGAGTTTTTACTTTCATTTTTTACAATTAAATGCATTTTGATGGATTCAGAAAACATTGAGTAGAATATTTCTGTTCCCAATCCAACAATTTTCATGAAAGGGTGGTTGAAATATTTCACTTATAGTCCAAATAAAGATGATTCCTCCCAAAAACCCCAAAAAAACATTCTCATCAATTTGAGACTAAACATAAATTGAATAATTTGAATGAAAATATAAAAGATGAATATGGGTATATTAATATCCCTTCAGAGTTTCATTTTTTCTTTGTTCTGTCCAAAGAGAAGTTATACGTTGTTAGTGCTCCAGAGTTGAATTTCGTCTTTCTTTGAAAACTTATGTGATCTGGAATTTATGATGGAAAATGGGTTATTATACAAGAATGGAGACAATGTAATGGTGGTCGTCTATTTCTGCAAAATTTGAGAGAAAAAAGGGTTTATGATATTCGTTTCTTCAAAGAAAAGTGAAAAATACACTAAATCACAGAAAAAAACTGCTGCTGATATTGACCAAAATGGCTTTACAAGTATATTTAAAAAAAACTCTTCACCAATTATTAGGTTGTTGAAAAAGAGTTGATTTATGAACAACTAGCCATCAGAGAAGCCTAAGAGGAAAAAGAATTACAAAAACAAATCCAAAGAGAAAAAAAGTGATTATTATAGAATTTTCATGAGTTTTTTGTCAAAATTTAAAAATTTAAAATTAAAAGGAAAATGTTGAAAAGGAATTAGAACGAAAAGAAAATTCAATCACAACAAACCGAATTGGAAGAAAAAGCAAAAGAAATTCAAAAAACTGTAATAGTTCAAGTAAAATAAATCGGGCGAAAACTGAAGAAAACTAAAAAAAACTTCAGATCGGCGCAAAAGTGAGGTCAAAAAACAAATCTTTGAAATAAGAAACAAAATAGCATGAAAACTGTTCATTGAAGCTAGAATTAGTAATATGAGGCTTTGTAATCCGAAACAAATGGAGAAAGATCAACTGAATTATTGTGAAAAAAATATGAAGATAATTTTGAAAAAAATGTATGCAAGAAGAGTTCTGGAGATTTTTGTTATACTTGCTGTTAGAATGAGTTTGGCAGAATTCATGAAGATCTCAGGGATAAATGTGACCAAACTTCGAGTTTGGACCTTTTGGATTGGAACTTGGGAAATGAAATATTTTTTCAATAAGAAAAAATAATAAGATTGAAAATAAAAAGAGAATTGTCAAATTTTCTTAAAAAAATTGTTTGAAATTCTTGAAGCCAAAGTTTTTTTTTAGAATTAATTGAAAATATTAATTGTTTAATGCTAGAAAAGCTTTAAAATAAAGAAATAAAAAGATCTTTTTAGGCTGTTTAAAATCGAAAATTTTACCATAAATTAAAATCTAAAGCTAAAACTTTTAAAATTTTTAAAATTTTCAAAAATGGATAAAAGCATTTCAAAACTCATTCCATCATTACAAACCTTAGGAATTCCTTTTAGGAAATTTAAGGATTTTATTTTTCCTGTCACAAGAAGAGAGAGAAAACAACGAATGTTGCAAATCAAGGATGTTTCAATTTTTTTCGTTTCAATCGCCCTTTTTGTATTTTTTGAAGACAAAATCTCCAATGCTCTGTCGGTTGATTCTGATGAAGTTCAGAAATTGGCTCAAAGTCAAAATACCAAGACTTAATGCAAAACAAATGAATTTACCATCTAATATTTAAATTTAATGTTATTTAATTTTGCTAATTAAAACTCTTTTATGAATATTATTACCCTTGAATTAAAATTAAAGCTAAATAAAAGCTAAAAAATCAATATTATTCCCAAAAATTTCAATGAATAACCTCATTTTCATAGAAATTTTGTGTGTTTTTTAAATAATGTTGAAAATTAAAATCTAAAATTATTGCGAAATTTTTTATATGGAAATAAACTTTGAAAAAAAAAGGCTTCTCATTAACCGAATAAAGGACTTAGAGTCCCAACTTGAAGAAAAAAGTTTTATACTCACAACTATCAAGCATCATGAGGATCAAACTAAACAAACTTCAAACCCCTTTAGAAAACAAAACAACTCATTGCTGATTGTTAATAATTATATAAAAAATACCAATTTTCCTAATATTATCAATGAATCTCCAAAGAAACCTGATACAATAAACAATAAAAATCCTAGCAAAACCCCAATTTTAAAGCGATTTTTACAAAGAGCGACTTCTTCAGGAAAAAGTCCAAATAATCAAAAGAGTTGTTGCGAAAGTGATTTGAATGAAACCAATGAGAATTCGATGATTTTATTGAAGGAATATAAAGTTAAAAATGAGCAATTAAAACTTAGAGTCAAGAAGATTTCTGAGAGGTTTCTTTCAGAACTTTCCAATAAAGAGAAAGAAATTTTGGATTTGAAGAAGTTTAAAAACTACTATACAATTTTAACAGAGAAGATGAAGGTTTTTAAAATAAATAATAAAGGAGATTCAAATAATGATAATGAAAAATTGATAAATAATGAGAAATCTGTGAATTCATTAATTGTTGAAAACGAAAATTTGAAAGAAGAGTTAAAATTTATGCAAAAAACATTAGAGGAAAAAAATTCGAAAATAAACGTTTTGACAAAAGAAAATGAAAAAAACAATGATAAATTAGAAAAAATGGCAAATAAACTGAAATACATTATGCTAAAGAAACAAGCATTAGAAAAACAAATGTTGATTTTCAAAGAAAAATCCTTTCAAATGAATTTGCTGTTTAAAAAACTTGAAAATGATGTTAATGATAAAAAAATAATGATTTCCAATCTTAAAAATCAATGGAGAGAAGTGGGATCGAACGCGGAATTCGAAAATAAAAGACCGGAATCATCAAAAAACGTTGACTTATTTTCATTTTTTATTAATGTTCAATGTGTGTGAAGAATTTGAGATATGAAAAAAAAACGGATTTGAATGATTTCGAAAATGAAATGAAAAATTTTAATGAAGAAAAACAAAAAAAGGCAATTATTTTTTAAGATAAGCATGAATAATTGTTATTTTTTATAGTCAAAAGTGTTACAATTGCACAAAGAAGATAGAGAAATTGTAAATGTAAATTTATGATATCATTAAATTAAAATTTTTTTAGCCAAATCATACTGAAGAAATTCAAAGAACTCTATCAAAAGTAAAAGTGATTTCATTTATCTCTTTCATTAATTCAAAAAAAATTAGGAAAATATTCATAAAAATGACATAATCCAACACGAAGAAAAATTAATAAAGGAAGTAATTCTAAAAAAAATTATAGAATAACAAAAATTTTAAACATCTTTATAGCCAACTTTGAACGAAGTCAAACCCATAGAAAAAGATGAACAATTCGTGAGGATTTTACAATTTTCAATTCTATAAAATTTTTAGATAATAAAAACCCCAAACAAAATAAAACTTTTTCAAAACAGGAACAATTTCCTCAAAAGTGTCGAATTGAAAACAAATTTTCCTCAAAACCCTCATCTGCACTTAAAAAAATCCGTTGAAACCAAAAACCAAACAAAAAATGCTTCAGATGAAACAACGTAAATAAAAATTTAAATTTTTCCTTTTTCAACATTTTTTTCACTTTCAGAAAAAAACAGTTTTTAAAAGAAATCATCGATGATGATAAAATTCTTCTTAATTTAGTTGAAGACATCTCAAATAAACTCAAATATTATACAGATTTATCAGAAACTCAAAGGAAAGAGTTTTTAAACAGATTATTTTCGAAGAATATCATTACTTCTGATTTTCTTTCACAAAATTTTGCCAATTTTTTTTTAAAAGAAGAGAGTAATTATCTGTTTAAAAACTTTTTCGAAAACAGTTTTCAGAAACTCAATATAAAACCAAAAATCTTTGTTGAGTTTTGGAATAATTTAGATGAAGATAAAATAAGATTACAAACTTTAAACAAAGTATTTGAGGCTACGATTTTCAAAAATATCAATTTAAAAGAAAAGGCAATTGATTTAAAAACTTCTATTCAAACAGAAAGTTTATTTTTGCTTTTAATTTACAAAGACAAATGTTATAAAATAGAGAAAAATGAAGAGAATATTCTTCAAGCTAACAAAGAAATCCATCAGGAGGAAGAAATTCAAGCAATTTATGATGAAGAAGAGATTCTAATTAAACAAAAAAATGAAATTAATGGTAAAAGTTCGATAAATTTCTTATAATTAATTTGAATTATTAATATTTAGAAAAAAATGAAAATAAAAAACAATTTAAGAATTCTAAATCATTGTTTGAAAAAGAACAAATTGACGAAAATTTCTCCAAAAAAAAAGGGTCATTAGCTAATCAGTATAATGTGCAAGATAACAAAAATTTTGTAAATAAATTTTTAATTTATAAAGAGAATAACTTAATTTTAGGAAAAAAATAACCATGATTTTAAGTTTATCAAAACTCCAAACCAAAAAAAAAAATCCTTTCAAAATTCAATTGAAAATTTGAGAAACAAACCTCAAGTTGAAGGTTTTTCTTTTTTATGGATCCTTTCTTTAATTTCTACATGTTTTAAAAAGTTGCAATGTTTTCGAATTCTGTAAAATATGATCAAGATAGAAGAAATTCCGATAAAAATCAGATTGATCCGATGAAAGAAGAGCTAAAAAAAAAGGAAATAAAAGAAGAAGTTGATAAAGTTTTGAGAAATTCAAAAAAAAAAAATTATCAAGAGGATAGCAATAATGAAACCCAAGAAAATAAAAAAATTGATGAAGGAATGCATAAGTCTATGGAATTTCATAATAAAAGAGAAATTCGTGGTGGATCTTTTCATCATATTCACCAAATTCCTCAGGTAGCTCAAGAAGATCAAATTTTGCTGAACACTTCAAAAGAAAAAGAAAGTGATGAGAATTCAAAAAATCATGATTTTTTTAAAGAAAATAATAAAAATCAAGAGAAACAAAAGGAATGTGAAATCATTGAACAACAAGAAAAAAATAAAGAATTTAAAAACTATGAAAATCAACATCGTCATATCGATAAATATGAAGCACAACCAGAAAATAAAATATTTTGCAAAGAAAGTAAAGACTATAAAAGTGAAGAACCTCTTCAAGAACAAATGAAATCTAATAACCCTTTTCAAAAACATCAAATGAAAAATACAAATGAAAATAAGGATTTAAATAATGAATATAAACAAAAAATTGATCAAATTAATTACATGAATGAAAAAATAAATGAAGATAATGATTGTGAAGAACCAATTGAACAAAATGAATTTCATTGTTTCGAACAAATTGAAGAAAGAAAGAACGTGATGAAAGAGAGTGAAAAGAAGCAAGAAAATAATGAGCACTTCAGAGAAATTCCAAGCACAAAAAACATTCTACAGTCTATGGAAAAGAAAAAATCAAATGAAAAACAAGAAATTGATATGAATAGAGATGAAGAAATTAAAACCAAAATAAATGAATTTCAAGAAAAAAACAATCAAACCGCAGAAAATGTTATTGATAAACATGAAGAAGAAATTAAAGACCATAAAACCAATGAAGAAGAAATTAAAAAAATAAATGATCATGTGACAAAAGATGAAGAATTTCAAGAGAAATCGAATCCATACCAAAATCTGCATGAAAAAAAAGCAAGCAAAATACAAGAAAATAATAAAGTTTTCGAATTTGAAGAGGAACCCAAAATTCAAAATGAAAATCAAGAAAAATTAAATGCAAACTTTCATGAAGATCTAGAAATCATCGAAGAAATCAAAATTAAACATGATAAAGGCTTAATTAAACAATCCAATGACGAAAATAACATGAATTTGAAAAGAAAATTGTTTGATTCAAAGGAGAATGAAATAGAAAATACTATATCGTTTAAAAAATTATTAGATAAAAATGATGAGAAATCTAGAGAATTTGTTAATAATTTTAACATAAATTCCAATAATTTTAAGAAAAGCAATGATAAATCCCATTTTTATGAAAATACTAATGAAAAACACTTGTTTGTTGATGAAAATATTACAAATAAAAGAAAATCGATAAAAAATATCATTGGAAATGAAGAAAATTTAAACAAAATTGAGGAAAATTATCATGAAGAAAAAAAAATAGAAAGTTCACAAGAAAAATTCGAAAAAAATCTAAAAGAAACTATCCAAAATCCTAAACAAAGTTTTTTTATAATTAAAAATCAAATTTAAATTTATATTACTGTAGATATGATAACAGAGATAATAGAAGAATTAGAGATAAAAATTTTTGAAATGAGTGAATTTAAACATCAAAGATCTGTTGAGTCAGAAAAGAATCAAGTGAATAATAACTCTCAAGAAATTACCAATTATCTTAAAAGCAATATTCATCAGAGAAAAATACAAGAAGAGATAAAAGTATGTGAAGATAATGAAGAAGGTTATAATAAAATAATGAACATTAATTCAATAATTTTCTTCATTTTCTAATATTTTTTTTAGCTTTTACAGAGAATTTTTCCACCGGGAACAAGTGATTTGATTTTTGAAAAAATATTTTAAAAAACAATTTTTTTAAAAAAAATTCAATTCAATAAATATACCATTTTATAACTAATAAATAAAATTCAAAACTAAATTGAAAATTTTAGAACACCCATAAAAATCAAAATTTCAAGATTTTTTTACTATCATAAAAGCTTTGAATTTATATATTTATATTCCTTAAATGAAATTTAATTCAAATTAATTTCGTAAAAAAATTCACAAAAAATTTTTATCAACAACATTTTTACATGGGAAACGAAAACAGCAATTTAAATCTTCATTATCATTCCAAGCACCGAAGCCAATCGATCATTGTCGAAAATTTGGATTATTTTCGATATCCCCAAATGCCTGATTCTGAAAATGTAGAAACTGAATTGAATGAGATCTTATCCGAATTGATTCTGGACCCAGAAAAAGAGCAATTACTTCGACAACAAACGACTGAAATCAAATGGAAAGTCATTTGTCGTCATAAACAAGCCTTAGAACAAAAAATTGAGACAAAATCTCAAATAGAACGGACACCAGCACAAATTTTTATCGAGAAAGTTCATGATAATCCATCCATAATGAATTTAGAAGATTTGAGGCTTTGGCTTGAAGAAAAAACTAAAGAAGATGATATTAATTCATTTTTGGCTTTTGATGGACTTAAATTATTGTTAGAAACTTTAGAAAACGCTGAAGTTAATGCGAGAATCACTAAGAATTACGATAAACAAATTGTTATTTTGAAAACCTTAGAAAATTTAGTGAATAGTGATAATCAATTCATTGAAAATTTGCTAAAAATGGAAGACAGTTGTAAAATTATTGTGATGAATTTCGCTGAAGGTTTTCCTGAATTATCAAATTCAGTCTTAGAAATTTTCAACACAATTTGCTGGTCGGAAAACACTGAAGGCCACAGAAAAGTGAACAATGCATTTAATCATTTGAAAGTGATGAGAAAATTCAGATATCCTTTTCAACCATTTGTTGAGCTCTTGCAAAACGAGAAGAACATTGTCTTGATTGAAAACACCATCGCGTTCATCAACACCTTGATAGAATCTTCAGTCGATGAAGAAGAAAGAAGAAATATTAGGTTTCAATTCATCAGCTGCAATTTAAAGCAAATTTATGAAGTAAAACAAAATTTATTTATTTTTAAAATTAAAAGATTTTTTTTTAAGAAAATCAAAGAGAAAATAGTCAATGATAAATATTACATTGACGATTGCGTTTTTCAAATTAATGAAGATTCAACAAAAACAGATCTTACTCTGATGAATAAAATCATATTGTTAGGGAAAACTGTTTATATAGAAAGAGATCAAGATGAATTCGAAAAACATTTTTATCAAGTGATTAATCAAATCGAAGTGTTTGAAAAATCTGCAGAAGAACCCAGTTCTTTGGTGGATATAGATAGAGAAAGCATTAACATTAATACAGGCAGAAGAGTAACCAAAGACAAATTAGATTATACAAATATCAATTCCATTTTCGAAAAATTGAAAAATGATTCAATGACCAACGATACTTTTGCCTATTTCTTGGAGATTTTGAACTATATGATCTTAATACCGAGAAACTCTTCTGGACAAATCATTTGGGAAAAAATGGCTGCGATTTTCGCTGAAGCATCAGAAATACAAACTGATGGTTTTTTTTTTAAAAAAATCATTTAATAAAAGATTTGCTTTATTTTTTAAAAAATTTACTAAATTTTTTTTAAGAAAAAATATGCATTGAATCTGTAAATTTTATTTGCTTAATATTTTATTTAAAATTTGCTATTTTTTTTAAAAAATGAAAAATTATTCTAATTTTTTTAAAAGATTGGAATGACAAAGTAAAAGAATTGAGATCATTGGCAAAAGAGACAAGAAATATTGAGGATTTGGAGGAAAATAATTCAAATTTACTAAACATTTTGGCATCAAGGGAAGAAGAAATTAACAAAGTATTTATTGTTTTTTTCATATTGTAAGTTAGATTTAAATTGTTTTTTTAGTTGATATCTGAAAAAAATAAATATCAAATGGACCTCAGCAAAATGTCCAAAGACGCAGAAGAAATAATCAAAAAATACCAACAAATTGAGTTGAAATTGGATGAAACTCTGAAACAGAAAGATTTAGAGTTAATTGAAAAAACCCAAGAAATTTCTAACCTGAAGAAGCTGATCCAAGAAAAAGATTCTAATGATATGAAGAAAACTCAAATAAAATTTGAATCCAAAATATCGGATTTAGAGAAAAAATTATCAGCCAAAGAAGACGAAATAAAAAATTTGGAATCTCAAAAAAATCTAAAAGAAACCTCAATTCCACCAGCACCCAATCTCAATCTCCAACAGCAATCACCACAAACTTCTGTTTTTATTCCGCCACCACCACCGAACCTTTTCGGAAATCCTAATAATCTTTTAATTGGACAAAGTATTCCACCACCCCCAAATCTTTTCGGAAATCCTCCTCCTCTCAATAATCTTTTAATTGGACAAAGCATTCCACCACCCCCAAATCTTTTCGGAAATCCTCCTCCTCTCAATAATCTTTTAATTGGACAAAGCATTCCGCCTCCACCACCCCCTTCTTTTTTGCTTGGAAATCAAAACAACCAATCTTCATTGCAAAGCGGACCTCCTCCACTTGCAAATCTATTATCCGGTCAATTCGGACCCCCTCCCCTTGCAAATTTACTTGGACAATCTGGACCCCCTCCTCTTGCAAACTTGCTTGGAAAATCTGGACCACCACCTATTGGAAATTTATTAGGACAATGTGGACCACCACCTATTGGAAATTTATTGGGAGGTCCGCCACCTTTAAACTTCCTCGGCAAAAGTGGTCCTCCTTCTTTTTTACCAAATATGATGCCTTTGATAAATCAAACTGTACAAAAAATAAAAGAAAAAAAGAAGCCAAGAATACCTTTAAAAGGATTGATGTGGACTCTGGTTCCTTCCGCAAATATAAAAGAAACGATTTGGGAAGAAATAAATGATGAAAAAGTGGATTTAGACATAGATTTTCTTGAAAAAGAGTTTGCAACGAAGAAATCTGCAGTTGTTCTTGACCCAAAAAAAGTTGAAACTCAATCAAAAGTGATAAAAGTAAGTCTTTTACCTGCAGAAAAAAATAAAAACATGGAGATTGTTCTAGGAAAATTGAAACTATCAAACTCAACAATAAAAGATGCTTTAAATCAAATGGACGAAGCCGTATTGACGATAAATAACGTGGAAAGTCTATTGAATATTATCCCAACAGAAGAAGAAGTTCGAACAGTTGAATCCTTTGAAGGAGATCTTGAATACTTAGGAAACCCTGAGAAATTCTCTCTAGAAATCAGTAAAGTGAGCGGATATAAAGAAAGATTACTTGGGATAAAATTCGTGAAAACCTATGAAGATTTGGTGAAAGAACTTGGTTCAAAAGTTGATAAAATCAATCTAATTTTATCCAATATCCCAAAGAATAAGAAGTTTAAGCAATTAGTTGAAGAAATTCTTGCAGTGGGAAACTATTTGAATGGGACGACTGCAAGAGGTGGAGCGTATGGCTTTCAATTAGATGCATTAGAAAAAATAAATGATTTGAAAATGACCAATTTCCCAAAGAAAAATCTATTAATGTATATTATTGATAGATATGAGAAGAAAAACAATGAAAATGTGATTGAAATTAATGAAGATTTATCAGATTACGAACTAGCTTCCAAAACTCCAATTTCACAATTACAAACAGATTTGGGAGAAATTCGAAAAGGAGCAAAAATAATTGTGAATGCAATCAATAAATCTGCAGAAACTGATGAATTGGGAAAAGTTCAGGCTTATTTTCAAAGTCCTAATGAAAAAGTCACGAAAATTTTGGAAGATTTAGAGAAAAAACTGAAGGTTTGTGAACAGAATTATTTGAATTGCTGCAAATATCTATGTGAAAGCCCAAAGGATACTCCTTCTGATAAACTTATTGAAAAAATTTATAAATTATGGATTGCTTGCAAAAATGCGAAAAATACCTTAATGAAGGAGCAAGAGGTGATCAGAAAGGAAAAAGAGAGACAAATGAAATTTTCAGGTTATTTTCAATTTTTATTCAAAAAATTAATTAAATGTGCAACTTGTTTTTTCTTTTGCTTTTTGACTTTTATCTAGAAAAAAAAACGCTGAAACCTGGGAAAACTTTAACTGGTATTGACTCATTCAAAATGGGATCTGCAGAAGAAATTGTTGAAACTTTAAAGAATCGTCGACAAACAAAAATGATTTACAGTAAACATTCATTCATTGCAAAGAATTCATTAAAAATTGTTTTTATCATTTAAGGTGAATTTATGACAAATGAAGAAAATCTGAAAAAAAAAGAAGAAAATTTTAAAAAAAATGAAGAAAATCTAAAAAAAGTTGAGAAAAATGCTAAAAAAAACGAGTCACATCCAAAAATAACTGAAGAAAATCTAAAGAAAACTGAAGAAAATCTTAAAAAAACTGTAGAAAGTCCAAAGAAACCTGTGTCTGAGATAAAAACAGCATCAGAAATAATCGAATCCCCAACAAAAAAAACCAAAGAAAATCAGTCAACTATCACAGTTTTTAGTGAAGAAAAGGTCAAAATCAATGAAAAAGATCCTAAAATGTCAATAATAATTGGTGAAAATCAGAAAGTTGAAAATATTAAAAATGATTCCAAAAATGTTTCCCCACAATACAAAAAAGCAGGAATAATCAAAGGATTGGAGTTAGAAGCACCAAACCGTGTTTCTCTTGGCAAGGTTGAAATCAGAATGTCCATTGTTGATGATAAATCCAAAAAACTTGCTCCTATATCTGAAAACAAAATCTTCACTCCAAAAAAAACCACATTTCCCACTTTACCAGAAACTAAATCAAGTAAAGCTCCTGATTACTTAAGTATTTTAAAGAAAAAACCTACCTCTGTAAATGATAAAAATTCCCCTGAAAAGTCTAGCAATTTGGATTATTTAGCAAATATTCTTACTGATGGAGCTATAAAAAAAAGTTAAAAACCTTGAATATTTTATTTTTAGATAAAAGCTTTTTTATTTTAGAATCAGTTATGGATCTTCCTCCCCTTCCACCAGCAAAGGATAAAAAATAATCACAAATTAATAAAATAAATTAAAAAAAGCATTAAATTTAAATAACTCCAATGAAATTTAAAAATCTCAAAAAATTTGATAATAGGTAGTAAACATACTTTTAGTCGTTAAATTTTAAACTTATTAAGAAAATTAGTTTGTCATTATTGTATTTACGAAATTTGTCAAATTATAAAGCAGCAACAGCAATTTGAATTAATAATTAATATATCTCCATTTTGAAAAAAAAACCATTTCAAATGGGCCCTTGCCACAGTTCTTCCAAAAAGAAGTTAAACAATTCACAAATCCCTGAAAACCAACCACAACCTCCTGTCCAACCTTCAAACCTTGTAGGTTCACCAAATCATGTACAAGAAAAACCTCCGGGTGCAGAAGACCAAAATATCAGAGAGAACATGCCTTTTCCTGTTCCTCAAGAACAAAAAGATGAGAAAGAGGAAAATACGCCGAATAAATTGAAAAATGAAGAGAATATCGGTTCAAGTGGTTTAAAAAAAGTTAATAACAGATATGATCAATCAGAAGATAGTATTAATAAAAGCAATGCCATTGCAAAACAAGAACCTAATCAGAACCAAGAGGTGAAAATGGGATCACATTTCTATTACAATCAAAAAGAAAATGAGGGAAATGTGGATAAAGAAGGAATAAAAAATTTGGAGTATGAAGAACATGAATTTAAAGAACCAGCTGACTATAAGAATTCTTTGCATTCAAATCAACTCAATAGAAGAGAAATCTTCAGCGAAACCAAGAAGAGTAAATTTATTAAAAGCAAAAACACCGGAGATTCAGATGAGCCTGAAGAAATGGATTATGAAGAAATCCCTGTCATTTAAATGTCAATGGATTTATCTTAAGATTTTAATTCATAATGCCCATATATATATATAAATAATTTATGAATCTCAATCATGAAAATTTTGAATTTTGAAAAATTTAATAATATAAGTCATTAATTCAAAATTTAAATGTGATTTTTAAGTGGAAATTTTAAAAAAGTGCTATTTTTTTTCAAAAAAATTAATAATATTCATTTTATATAATTTATTAATAAAAAATTTTTTTTTGAATGAAAACTTATTAATTTTAGTGAAACTTTCCTTTATAAAAAAATTTATGAAAACTTTGAGGAAGAAAATTTCTCAAAATAGTAAAATAAATTTCGCATTTTTCTTTATTAAATAAAGCTTTATAGCAATAGCTAGAAGTTTTTCAAAGGGAAATAATGAGCAAATGAGAACCACAAAATCTTCTAAGAACATTTATTTTTCAATCGAGAAAAAAGTAAGGAATATTTCTGTTAAACCTGAAAATGATCAGAATTCCTATGCCACACAAATCGAAAACATTTTTAAACAAAATAAAATCGATGAAAATAATCAAGAAATTTTATTTCAAAATGAGCTTTTTCGAAAATTATTAAAAGGTCTTAACGAAATTTTAGATGAAAAAATCCAGAAAAGAACAAATAAATTTCAAAACCAAAAACTGACTGAGAAACCTGATGTTTCTAATGATATTACTCTGAATAAAGAATTCAAAAAAAATCAAACGATAATTAAAAGACAAAATAAAGAATTTCTCAAACTCGAAACCAGATTTTCGCAAATACAAGAAGGAGAAGGGGATTATCTTGAAAATTTAGAAAATGAGATCAAAAAAATGAAAAATGACTTGGAAATGAAAAAAAAAGAAAAAAGAAACCAATTTGATTCCACAAAACTCAACGCAAAAGTCTTGGAAGATATCGTTGAGGTCAAAGGAATGCCTGAAAATTTGCAGAAATCCTCTGTTATTGATTCAGATTTATCGATTTTAATGGTAAAAAAAAAAAACTTAAAGAAAAAACTAGAAAAAAACCGTATTGATTTTGAATTTCTTGAAAAAAAAGTTGAAAAGATTGAGGAGGATTTCATTGTTTCTATGAAAGAAGCTTATGATCTGAAAATTTCTTTTGAAAAAAATGACCATAAATTAAATTACGAAAAATTGAGTTTGAAAATCATTCGTTTTAAGCAGTGCATCCAACAAATAACATCCACCAATAAAAAAATTTTGAAAAAGAGTGAAAACGAAAATGAAGTTCTGAAAGTCAAATTACAAGAGATGGAGAGTAAAGTAACAGAAAAAAATCTTGCTTTGGATGAAATCAGGCAAAAGCTTTCAAAAGTTTTATCGAGTGATAATATTGATAAAAATTTGAAAGGGATGCTTGATTTATTCACCCGTAATCAAAATCAAAATTATTCAGAAGTTTCTCCGACATCTTCTTTGAAAGTTTCTGCTCAAACGAATGTTATTTTAAAAAATCATGAGGATCTTTTAAGAGATGTCATTTTGAACAAAGAAGAAATTATTCCAGCAAATAAAGAAAAGATCAAAATAAATAAAGAATTTAAAAATGAAAATAACTTGATTGAAAGCAATGAGAAAAAACTGAAATTGAATTATAATTTGTCAGATTCAAAAAAAATGAAAGATGCTGAAGATTTCACAAAAGAAAAAAAAAAGAAAAATAATAAATTGAATGAGCCAGATGATTTTAAAAACGAAAATATTCATTATAAAAAGGAAGAGACAACACCAAAAAAAGAAACTCAAATTCATCAAAAGAATGAAAAAGTTGATAGGTTTGAAAATGGAGAGAATGAGAAAGAAATTCCTGTAAAAAGTGAAGAATTTTATGAAATAGAAACTTTCAATGCAAATTTCAAACGTGGGGATTCAGAAAAAAAACTAGAAATTGAAAAAATTAATTTTGAACCAGTTTTTATTCGTGGCGAAAAAAACTCTGAAAACCCGATAAAAATCTTAGAAGAACATTTTAAGGAACAAATTAAAGATATGCCAGAAAATAAAAAAGAGGATTCTTTCGAAATCAAAAAAAACATTTTAGAAATAAAAAAAAATGATGATGATGCAAATAAAAAGGATCAAAAAAATGATAAATTCGAAAATAATAAAAATGAAGTTCGAACAGAACTTTTTAATTCAAAAAAATTAAAGTCAAAACCATTAAAAAAAATCAAGAATGAAGGTTTTTTTCTTTTCAAAAATCTGAAAATTTAATAAATTTTAGGTTGCGGGACTTTGACAATTTCTCCTCAAAGTTTCCATTCCATAAATGAAGATCATTTAAAAATGATCTTTTGTCGAATTAAAATTGGAAATAGAGCATATAACACAAAAGTTTCAGGAGAAAAAGAGCATAAACCCAGTTGGGATGAGATTATTGAAATACGCAAATTAGAAGAAGAACATAAATTTGTGATTCAAATTTGGAATTTTGATCCAAAACACAAAGAGCAATTTATCGGAGAAACGATGTTTGAATTAAACTCAAAAGAAATCGACATTTATTCGAAAAAAATATTACATAACAATTTTGGAATTTTTGATAATGGTATCAAAAAAGGAGATTTATTGATGGAAATTTCATGGTTAGAAGATGAAATTAAGAAATATATTTAAAATAAATTATTGATTTTTTATGGTCTTTTCTTTCAAAAAAAAGTTTTTTTTATCTTTTTAATTTTTCAGATACATAAAGAAATTTATTGATCATTAATTATTTATCATTTGCCACCATTGTTAATTGATTCTCTTCTTGGTTTTTGTTTCCAAGTAAAGGTTTGTTTTCCTTAGTTTTATACTTTCTTTCTTCTCTTATTTTCAACTAAAATTTTAATTTTTTTACTTTGAAAAAAAAATAAATAGTTTTAACTAAAATTTTTTCCTCATCAATCCATTTTAAGATGTAATTTAAGAACCAAGTAAATGAAGCAAATCCAACACAAAATCCCCATTGAGGAATAGATAATCCCTTTTTTATTTTACAAACATTAATTCATATAGCCGAATATATTATTACATGGATATAACAAGATAAAGGTCTTTTACCGAATTCCACAAATATAGCCTAAATATATTATAAATTTCATAAAAAGACTAAAAAGTTATTTACTTGCATTAAAACTATAATTATTAAAATTGTTCTAAAAAATCGATTTTTAAATGATCCTCTGAAAAAGTTCACTTCATCATTTATTTTTCGGCAACAAAAAAAGTTGAAAAATTGAAGAAGAACAAACAAATTGAAAACCATAGTGAAATGTCTTGAGTATCCCCAATCCTACAAAAATATCAATGTCTATAAATAAATTAAATTCTTACCACAACATATCGACCGTAATCCCATTCATCTCGATCAATTTTTAACATGATTCCTCTTCTTATATTTTGCATATCTTACAACAATAAAAAACAATTAAAATAAGAAATCATTCAGGAAAAAACCTGCATTATATTTGATATCTCTAAAAAAACCATTTTTTTTATCAATAGAATCTTCTTGTTCAGGAATAAATTGCTCACCTAAATTTAATTTTGCATTTTTTTTAATAAAAAATTCTTTACCATAGAATATAAATAAATTCATAATTATCAGTTGATAGATAACTTGAAAAATAATATGCTTCCACATTTTCTGAAAAAAAAATATAAATCTTTTTTCAAATCATAAAAAAATATTAATTTACCAAAGTTATTATTTTCGAAGATTTCAACTCAGGCTTTTTATCCAATAAACCGTTTTCAGGTTCATCTGTAGCAAGAGCTAATGAAGCTAATGAATCCATAATCAAATTTACCTATGGTTTAATAAAAAATAATTTAATTTTCTTTGTTAATTTTTTTCAAAACCCAAAGCATTTGCACAGCAGATAAAACTGGTTGTTTCATCACAGAAGCTCCAATAATTGTCAAAATAGTTAATGAAAAATTGACTGTCAGTTGGAATTGAAGAAATTTTCTGACAGATTGCTCTATATTTCTTCCCCAAATAACAGCTTTTACCAAAGAATCAAAATTGTCATCCATTAAAACAATCGAAGAAACATCTCGAGCAATAGCAGTTCCTTCCAAAAAACCTTGAATTTTTATTAAAATATTCAAATTAACCATTTTCTCCCATTGAAAACGCTATATTAGCCACTTTCATAGCTGGAGCATCATTAGTGCCATCGCCTGTAACAGCTACGATCCCACCTCTTAGAATATTTCATATTCAAACATATAAAATTTTGATTCAAAACCTTTCTTTTAAGCCAACAACAATGGCATATTTATCTTCAGGACTAGCCCTTGAAACAACATCTAAATAATTTATAATCCTATCGAACTCTTTTTTATTGGCAATTGTGTCTATTCTGAAAGGAGTGTGATCTCTTAAAGCTTGTTCCCAATCTCTTTCGCATAAACATTGATTAATACGACAAGAAGAACATACTATTCCACCAGTTAGCGCAACAAATTCATTTCCATCTAAGGCTAAACTTTTATCATTATATATACCGACTTCTTTCGCATATTTTATAGCAGTTTTTTTATTGTCTCCAGTGATCATTCTAACTTTTATTCCAGCTTTTTGGCATTTTTCTATTGAATCCTTTACATGTGGCCTGATTTGATCTTGCATTGCAATTAAGCCTAATAAGACAAAATTAGTATTCTCTATAGCGTAAACTCCATTTTGGTCTTTCGATTGGAAATCTATCAAGTTTCATGAATTTATACCAGAACTTTATAAAAAAATATTACCATCAGAAGGCTTAACATTTTTATAGGCCAAACAAAGTATTCTAAGCCCTTTTTCGCTGAGTTCTATTTTTTATAATGAATTAAAAAAAAATTTATAATTTTCAACCTTCAATGGAATTTTTAATTTCGTTTTTTATTTCATTAGTTATTGGAATAATTTTGTCCTTAAAAAAATATTTTCTTATCAAAGAAATTATATTGTACATTATTTGTATGAAATTCACTGCAACTATAGAGGATAGTTTCAGGAGAGCCTTTTTCGTGTAATCTCATTGTATTTTCTCCTGTTACATTATATAAAATTGTTCCCATTTTTCTTCTTCTTGAGGAAAATGAAAATCTAATAAATGTTTTGTCCGCTGGCAAATATTTCTGGCGAAGTTCTGAAAAACCGACATTGAATTTCTGGAGAAGATTAAGTAATCCAACTTCTGTTTTAGAACCAGATATTTTCGGTTCCTACAAGTTAAGGATTAAAATTATATTAAAGCTTAATTAAATATATAAAAATTACTAAAAAAGCAGAATTATTGCATGCTAAACCTTCAAATAATATATTTTTATATTCAGCTTTCAACTCCCCAAAAGATTCAACTGGTAACTAAATTGCAAAATATATATAAATAATAAAAAAAAGATTACGAATTTTTGATTCCAGATTCCTTCAACCACCAAAACATTCTCAGTTATGGTTCCAGTTTTATCTGTGCAAATATTGTCTGCTAATCCCATAGTTTCACATCCCTATTACAATAAAACTTCATATCACTCATTAATGCAATAATATAAATAACGTCTATTTTCCTGACTAAATTTTTGTCAATGAGCATTTTTTGCATAGAAAATGAAAGAGCAATATTTATTGATATGGGAAGTCCTTCGGGAATTGCAACAACCAAAATAACCACCTAATATTTTTTTCTTTAAAAACTGCTAATATATTCTAATTTTACACTGATAATAACAAATCTAATCATTTCACTCCAATGAATTGAATGATCCCAGAAATCTGTTGTACCCCTATCTATTATAAACCTCAGGAAAAACACTGCTAAAACAATTGAGGATAAGAATATTCCCACTTTGCATAACTCAAGCGAAAGTAAATGCAATTTGTTTTTGAGCGGCGAAACATTGTTCACAATGGTTCCCTTATTTTTGATCAAATTGACAGAAGCAGCAGTTCCAACAGCTAAAGCTATGCATTTCCCTTCACCTGAAATTACTTTTGTACCTGATAATAACAAAGGAGATGGAATATCATGATCTCCCAGTTTATCATTTCGACTTTTTCGAAATTTATAAATAGAACTGCATTCACTCAAGACATTTTTTATAATCTGATCTGATTCGCCAGTCATGGACGATTCATCAATTAAAATATCAAAACCTTCTATCAAATAACTATCTGCAGGAATTTCCATTCCTTCAGCCAACAAAATGACATCTCCTGCAACAACATCTGTGTCTATTATGTTCACAATTTTGAAATCTCTTATCACATTGATTTCATTTTTTTTATGAAGTTCTATTTCCACAAACTCGTATTGCTGAAATTGTTTCCAATCATTTATGGAATTCGTGATCAAAATAATCAATGCTGAAACAAACAATGCCACTCCTTCAATCCAGGAATATTCTAAAACAGTTTCCGTTTCAGCAGTCACTGTATTGACGATTATGGAGACGATCCCGCTTACCAATAAAAGTTTTATTAGAAAATCACTTTTGAAACATTCGTATAAGCTTTTTGTTAAGGCTATTGTTTTTTTTATTTAAATGAAAAAATATGAAATTGCTTTAACTTCGATGTTTCATTGATCTTCGAGTATTTTCTCCATATAATTTTTTTCTGGCCAAAATTTCTTCTGAAGAAATCCCTTTAGCTTTGTCTATCGATAATTCCCCAAGAATATAGTTGTCTCCTAAAATTAAAAAATTTTGAAATCGTTTCACAAATTAAAAAACCTCCTAATTTAATAATTTGCTCGATTTCTTCGGCTTCCTTTCTCTTGAAATAAGTATCAAAGAGAGATATTATGGTTTTTTTGTCAATTTTTATTTTTTCCTTTACAGCATTAACTGCAGTTAATTCTAAAGTTTTGGCTTTTGACTTAAAAGATGAAAGCATTTTATATTCTCTTTTAATTCAAAAATTTAATCCGACAAACAAACAAAAAAATTATAATATAAAAAAAATATTTTTTTAAAAAAACACCAATTTTATAAAAATATTTAAAATGAAGTTTTGTTTTTTTTTATTTGCATCCTTAAATATTTTTGTCCCAATTCGAAAACGAGATGTGTTTAAAAGACGAGGGATGCAATAAAAAATTATCATTTGTTCAATTCCTCAGAAAGCTTTGATCATAAAATCATTAAAGTTTTTCATAATTGTATTACAATATACAATTCTCAGGACAATTCAGCTTAATTTGATACATCAAAAACTATCATTGAATCTGATTTGGCCGATGGAAATTAATTATGTCGATCCACAAAATTCAATATAAAGTTTTTGATATTAGTTTATTGAACTTAATTTAACATGTGGATACATTAGGTTATGAATGCGATCAGAGAAGGCCATATTCCCCTCAATTGGAGTCACAAAATCACCCTGAAGCCAATAGATGCTTGCTGTTTTTTAATTCGGGTGAAAAATGCAGAGAAATATGGCTTATTTTTGCATTAATTTTGACGTTTGGATTTCGAAAATAAATAACACTGCCAAAAGGTCCCTCTTATTTATGAATGGTTATAAGTGATGGAATATATAATATTGGGTTATTTCAAGATGTAGTCTAAAATCTTTCACAACAACATATAAATATCACAATTGCTTTATAGATAAAATAGATGAGATAAATTCAGAAATTTCTAATCTCAAAACTTATGATCATAGAATTGAAGTTTCTTTGGATCAATGCTTTGATGAAAGGGTTTTTAACCTCTCTTTTAGTTATGATGAAAATCTACTCACAACAAAAAATAAAAAATATTAAATTTCAAATTATTTATAAATTTATTTTGTTTTTTAAGTTTTAATTCAAATTTTTAAATTTTTTGTTTATAAAAATCAAATGTCATCTTTAATTATATATGAATTCTTAATATTTAATGGGAAGGAAAAATTGCTTTTCTATGAAGATTACAAAAAACTGAATCCAGGAACGCAATATGAAATCCTTAATAATTTGGACAAAACTCAAACTCATAGAATAGAAAACATAAGTGGCATTTCTGAAGCAACAAAATCCTTAGTTGAAAAGTTGTCTCCCACTCCCATCATGACTTTCAAATATTTTACAACAAATCGATACAAATATAATATTTTCGAAATGCAAACTGGGTTGAAATTCATTTTGATAACAGGTGTTGATAATTATGATTATTTCGATGCTTTATCATGCATTTATACCGATGCTTATGTTGAATATATCACAAAAAATATATTAAGCCGAAAAGAGGACATAATAGAGAATACAGATTTTAGAGAAAAAGTTAAAGAAATTTTGAAAGGATTATAAAAGAATTTCTATTAAAAAAAAAAAAAAAATGAACAAAAATATTTAATTTTTTTATTTTGTTTGATTATTATCATTAAATTTGCTAATAATTATGATAATTTTTTAATTTTAATAAAATGGGAAATGTTTTCGGTTTTCATTGCTACAGGCATGAAGATCAAGAAATCGATAATGACACTCATCTCAACAAAAAATTAAAGCCTAATTCTTCTGCCAATTATTACTCTCAAAAAATTGATCCGAATCCTCAAAATCCAAAAGAAGAAAATGATTCTTCTTTTCAAAGAGAAGAGGAGAAAGATATAATCAATGAGAATCCAGAAAACATATATGAAAAAGAACTAAAGCCTTACGTGGTTCGCAATTATAATCTTAAAAAAAACAAAGAAGATTATGAACATCATTATAACTTCTCAATAAAAGTAAGCAAAGACTCTTCTATTTCTTCGAAAATACCTCGACTCACCTCAGAAATTAAACTACTTTCCAAAAACCTGCCTGTCAAATTATCGAATTCAATTTTCATAGTTTATGATGATGCTCGCATGGATGTAATGAAGGCTGCGATAATTGGTTCTGAAGACACCCCATATGCAAATGGAATCTTTATTTTTGATGTTTACTGTGATGAAAACTTTCCAATACAACCACCAAAATTTAATTTAATGACAACTGGTAATTCAAAAATACGTTTTAATCCTAACCTTTATATCAACGGTTATCTATGTCTCTCTTTATTGGGCACATGGTCAGGAGATGCTATCGAGAAATGGACTGTAAAATCAAATCTTTTACAAGTTTTATTGTCCATTCAGGCTATTGTAATGTCTGAAGGGGTCATTTATAATGAGCCTGGACACCAAAATGATGCTAATACTGATGTGGGAAAATCAAGAAATTTAGGATACTCAAATATAGTGAAATTGGCTAATATTAAATATGCGATGAATGGACATTTAAAAGCGCCGCTCGCTTGTTTTAAAGAAGTAATACAATCACATTTTAAATACAAAAAGAAGAAAATCATTGAGACTTGTGAACAATGGATTTTGCAAGAAAAGAATAATGGTCTGAACTCTTTATATGATGGGTTAGTTGAATTACATAACAAAGAATTGGGCATGAAATATAAAACCAATCCTCAATTATTCCTTGAAGATCTCATTCATGAAACTGAGGAACTAAAAAAGGAATTAAACAAAATAAAATAGCTAAAATGTTAATTTTATCGAAAAAGAAGAAACTAATTCAATAGATGAAAGCATCAGAATTTATTACCTAATAAAAAATATATTTTTTCGCATTTTTTTAAAAATTTAAAAAACCAAAAAAATTTGAAATATAATTTTTTCTTCAAAAAAAAATAATTTAAAATGGAAATCGTAGATATCGAAGATCTCAAAGATGATAATGAAAGCCCTGAAGCTTTACTCAAAAAAAGAAAGATGTTTGAAGAGCGATATAACAAGCAAGTTGAAGAACGTGAAAATGTGAAAAAACTTAAACAAATTGAAAATGAACAAAACAAAGATCCTAAAGAATTAATGCTCACTATCCAAGCAAACTTTTGTGGCTTGTGCGACAGTAAATGAATATTTTCTTTTAAAACCCTTAATTTTCTTCCTTTTAAATCAAAGATCTCAAACAAAAAATAACGAATTATAATGTTGAAAAACCTGAAATAACAATTGATGAGATATTTAAAACATTTAATGAAGCTAAAGATTATTACATCAGCACAAACCACGCATTAACTTCATATGACAAACAACAATATAAGGATCAACTTGATAAATTAGAAGTTGAGATTTATGAATTAAAGGAAAAAGTCCAACCACGTAAAAAATTTGCATTTTCAAAAAAAAAAAATGAAGTTCCAGCTGAAAAAACTATAATTTCTGATGAAAAAAATCATGTAGAAATACAAAAAGAAAACGCAAAGCCAATGGATTTCATGCATCAGATTGAAGGAATCGAAAATTTGAAAAATCAGGAGGTTGTTCTAAACAAATCCCGTTTGAAGAATTCTTGGAAAGTTGTAAATAATAAGAATTCGATTATTCATTTGAACTCAATTTTTGATTGCGTTTTTATCAAAAATAATAAAAATTGCAAAATTTATGTTGGACCAGTTAAATCCAGTGTTTTTATTGACCATAATGAGGATTGCGAAATATATCTCATGAGTCATCAAGTTTTCACATTAATTTTTAACAAAAAAGAGAGAGAATTTTAAAATTAGATTAGAATTCATAATTGCAAAAATGTGATATTTGGGCTTTTTGCCACAAGCAAAAGCATAATTGAGAACTGCACTGCATTAAAAATTAAGAAATATGTTCCTTCCTATTGTGAATTTGAAGAAGATTTGGAAGTATTTTTTTTTTAAGAAAATTAAAATTTCAATCGACTTATACTTTGGAAATTTTTAGAATAGTGGCTTTAAAAATAAAGTCAATTTATGGGATCAAATTCAAGATTTCAATTGGTTAAAACAAGAAAAATCACCGAATTTCGAAATTTGCAATGAATAAAATTTTAAAAAAATTTAAAAATTCTGCAAAGATTTTTTTTAAAAAAAATTAAGTTTTTAAAATTCTGAAAAGATCAAAAGAGATGAATCTATATCTAATATTGCTGATTCGAATTTAAAGATTTTGTTTAGTAATGACTCTTTTTCTCTCACATTAAGATTCGTTAGAGGATCATTCAATTTTTCTTCATATTTGTATTTTTGTATTTTGAGATTATAAATTGACTAAAAAAAATTTTTATCTTTTAATGAAATATTTTAAAAAAAGTAACTTTATAGAAATTTTCTTTGATTTTTCCAATGAGCATTTTGTGTTTTATTAGATAAATCGTAAGTTTGCTGTCATTTTCATCAATGACTTCCTAAATTTTATAAAAAATTCAATGTTTTTTATAATTTTTTTTAGACTTGAGTGCTTAAAATGCTATCTCTGAATAACTCATGAACGTATTTTCTGGCTTCATTTATGGGAATCATAGCCAATTCACTTATCTTTTTTTGTTATTAATTTTTAATTTTTTGGATATTTTTACTTTCTTATCATCAAGATTCTGAAACTTCATGATAATTCTAAATATTCTCACATGATTTGGACTGTAAATTTTTCCTAAGATTTTTTCATAAGACTTGAATTGCAAATTCTGTACTATGTTCCCAATATTAACGCAATATTTTTTTATGTTAATGAAATTTTCTGTAACTGTTTTTTCAATAATGAAATGTCCACTAAAAGGTGTTAAAAAACCGAAATAACCAAAACTTTACTTATCATTCTTTAAAACTTCTAATTGAGCTATTAAATTTTGTGGTTCTATTTTCATTTGACTTGGAAGAATTTTCAATATCTGATCAACACTTAAGTTTTCTAGATAAAATTAAATATAGAAAAAATTTTAATAAAATAAAAATAAAACCAGTATTTTTAACTTCGAAAGCTGGAGAAATAAATTTGCTTGCTTTGAGCATTGATTGAATGATAAAAGCAGCAGGAAGACTTATTTTTTCTTCAACCATTTCCGCAAGAACCTGTTTATAAAAAACGGAACTAAATTTTCTTTGGTTATTTTTTATACATGTGTTCTTAATTCGTGAATGAATTGCCGAAAATTTAATTGGAGCAAAATTTTTTTTTGAGTCGAAATTTCGATCTAATTTTTTGGTTTTCTTTTTTTATCTGAAAAAATTGCTTGTTTTTTTACAAACAAAGGATTAGATTTTTCAATTTTTTCATTTTTATGGAATTCTTCTTCTTTATTAAGGATTTTTAGATCCATTTTCAAATAAGATTCTCTTTCAAATTTATAATATA
>JFJP01005470.1_pt1 | contig 28839 bp, 26 predicted proteins | sample 431651 | NCBI WGS metagenome assembly JFJP01 (sample SAMN02602958, study PRJNA72255) | Microbial mat metagenome, whole genome shotgun sequencing project. | biome: fresh water; feature: sink hole; material: water; isolation source: purple microbial (photo- and chemosynthetic) mats found in... | reverse complement strand
GGCATCAAGGCTGGCCTGAAAGACGGCAGCTTCTCCATCTGGAAGGGTCCCATCATGGGCCAGGACGGCAAAGAAGTGCTTGCCAAAGACGCCGTGGCGGACGACGCTTTCCTGGGCGGCATCAAGTTCTACATCAAGGGCGTTGAAGGCAAGGTGCCCGGCGGCTGATCAACGTTTGATGCGTTGAACCCCACAGGCTGTCCTGCACACCATGCAGGGCAGCCTGTTTCATTTTGTTGTGCGCTCTTTGGCTATGAAAACTTCACTGGAACTCATGCTCTGGCACCCCGTGGTGGCCCTTGCGGACTTGCAGGCAACCCCAGTGGCAGTGACGCTGCTGGGTCAGCCCCTGGTGTTGTGGCGCGACGGGGAGGGCCAGGCACATGCCTGGACCGACCGTTGTCCGCACCGGGGTGCGCGCCTGTCGCTGGGGCAGGTGGTGGATGCTGGTTGCGGTCTCAAACACCTGGCATGCCCTTACCACGGGTGGCAATTTGCGTCCGGTGGGCGTTGTGTGCATGTACCAGCCCTTCCCGATTGGTCACCCCCCCCGAGCCATGCCGCTCAGGCTCACGAGGTGCAAGAGGCCCATGGCCTGTTGTGGGTGCGCCTGGTTGCGCCCGATACAGGGGCAACGCTGCCCACTGAACTGACCCGGCCACCTCCGTTTGAACCGGCCTCCCTCGCTGGCTGGCGCAGCGTGGTGTGTGGTCCGTATGCGGTTGCCACCAGCGCTCCCCGGTTGGTGGAGAATTTTCTGGATATATGAGCCATTTCGGTTTTGTTCACAACGGCTGGCTGGGCGATGCCGCACATGCGCAAGTGGAAGTGGGGCAAGTCGAAGAAACGGCTGCAGGCGTGCAGGCCAACCACTGCCGCGCCTGGCAACCCCAGGGCTATGCAGGTTCCAGTGGGGGACAGTTCGTGGCCTACCGATATGCCGTGGTCGGGCCTTACGCGGCTACCCTCCAGAAAGATGCCGTCGTGCATAACGGTCCCCGCAACGCGATTGCCCTGTTCATCAACCCCGTGCATGACGAGGCTTGCACCGCGTGGTTTGTGATGTCTACCGTCAATGACCCGTCCACCGACGAATCGTTGCGGGCATTTCAGGATGCCGTGTTCGCGCAGGACCGTCCGGTGGTCGAGTCTCAAACCCCGGTGCGCTTGCCGATCCACAAGGGCAGTTCTGTCGATACCGACGTTCCGCCCGAAGTGCACGGCCCGTCTGACCGCCTCTCCGCTGCATACCGCCGCTGCCTGTTGCGCTGGGGTGTGACGGTTGGCGTTTGCTGAACCTTGAGCAATTGGAGACTTGACCCATGACCCTTGCCACACCAAGCCTCCCTGCTGTGTCGGCTCAGACGCTGGCTGCGGTTGATTTGGCTCTGCGCATACCGAAAGCCGAGTTGCACATTCACATCGAAGGCTCGCTGGAGCCCGAGCTGATCTTTGCGCTTGCCCTGCGCAATGGTGTTGCCTTGCCCTACCCCAGCGTGGAAGCGTTGCGCGCGGCCTATGCGTTCACCGATTTGCAGAGTTTTCTGGACATTTACTACGCGGGTGCCAGCGTGCTGTTGCAAGAGGCCGATTTTTTCGACATGGCCTGGGCCTACTTCCTGCGCGCACAGGCTGACCACGTTGTTCACACCGAGATCTTTTTCGACCCCCAGACACACACCGCCCGGGGCGTGCCCATGGGTACCGTCATCAACGGTCTGCGGCGGGCCTGCGAGCAGGCTCGTGCGCAACTGGACATCAGCTGCCATTTGATTTTGTGTTTTTTGCGCCACCTCAGTGAAGAGGATGCGTTTGCCACGCTCGAGGCGGCTTTGCCCTACAAGGCGAGCTTCATCAGTGTCGGCCTGGACAGCAGCGAAGTCGGCCACCCGCCCGAGAAGTTTGACCGCGTGTTTGCCCGTTGCCGTGAGCTGGGGCTCCGTGTGGTGGCACATGCCGGGGAAGAGGGGCCGCCCGACTACATCTGGCAGGCTCTGGACGGGCTGAAGGCTGAGCGCATCGACCACGGCGTGCGGTGCCTGGAGGACCCGGCGCTGGTGGCCCGACTGGCAGCGGACCGCGTGCCACTCACTGTTTGCCCTTTGTCTAATTTGAAGCTGTGTGTGGTGCGCGACTTGGCCGAACACCCCATGAAGCGCCTGCTGGACGCGGGTTTGTGCGCCACCGTCAATTCAGACGACCCGGCCTATTTCGGGGGCTACATGAACGCGAACTTCGAACAGACGGTGAGGGGGCTGAACCTCACGCCCGATGACGTGATTCAACTGGCCCGCAACAGCTTTGAAGCCAGTTTTGTGGGTGCAGAGCAGCGTCAGAAATGGATTGAAAATCTGGAGCTAACTGTTCAATTGGGTAAAGCGCTAGAGGCCTGAAATATTACTTTTCTGGGTTGGGAAAGTAAAAGTCTTGCTCGTCTACTTGAATGCCCATCGCGGTGTACCAGTCGCGGTCCAACTCGTCCACATCCATGGCAGGACAAGGCAGATTGGCCATCAGCTTGCCCTTGTGTTCGACGGCCACACCCTGCAGCGCCAGAGGCTCGCCTTTGGGTCCCCAGCGGCCGATGCCGGTGTACACCACATAGGCGTAAGAGCCTTTTCTGAAGCGCAACCAGCTGCCTCCGCCGCCCGCGTAAGTCGCTGTCTCGCCCATTGCGGTCAGTCGAGGTGGCGTTGCCTTTTCGGGCAACGTCATTTCGGGCTGCAGACCACCGGAGAGCTGGCCAAACCGGTAGTGCAGGGATCCTTTGTTGGCTGAAGCATCCGGGCTGACGCACACCGACACGGTTTTTTTGCCGGTGCGGCAGGTGAACACGTTGGTTTCCTGTGCTGTGCACCAAGACTTGGGCTCCTTGGTGGTTACCGCCGTTTGTGAGGCAGCGGTGCCTGACACAGCGCAAAGAGCCATGACGAGGCTAGCTCGCACGGCAGGCAGTGCAGAGCGGGAAGAGGTCAGGTCAACGTATCGGGTCATTGCCGGGTCGCAGGAATGGATCGGTTGGATGCAGGCACTGCGCGTGTGACCAACGCCACCGTGTCTGTTTTGGTGCAACGCGTGTTGCCCTCGCAGGCCGCTGCCATCACCTTCGCTGTGGTGTAGCTGAGCGTAACTTGGCGGTTCAGCAGCTTTTCAGGTGCCTCGCACAGATCAAAGTCGGCCATTTCCCGGTGGACTCTGCCCGCTGCATCGACCAGCTCAATGTGGCAGGCTGTATCGCCGTTCTCCATGCTGATCACCATTCCCTGGGCCAGCTTGCGCTGGCTGCCCACAGCCACTGTGGGCGACGGTGGCGCGAGAGCCGCCTTGCGCACAGCCGTGGCAATGTTTTGTGTGGTCGCTGCTTCAGTTTGTGCGAACCGGCCGTTGGGTGCCACCGGTGATTTGGTCATGCCGGCGAGCATGTGCACCAATCGCTCTTGCTGGAAGTACAAGCGGTGTTCGTTGCTCGTTTTGACTTTCCCGCTGGCGGTGTAGCCCTGGGTCGTGCGCAGGCCAAACACCAGTGATCCCTCGGTGTCAAAGTACAGATCGGTCAGCACGTTGCCTGAATCGTCCGGGTCGGTCACTGCCAATTTACGTACCTGCCCCTTGTCGACCGACGCGACCACTTCGCTGGTGTATTCGGTTCCTGGCACGCGCGCCAGAAAGCGTTGAGTGGACATGCGTTGGGTGCCCTGGTTCACTTCCGCGTACACCGAGCGCGCATGTGCCAATGCGTCGGGTGGTGCGGCCCACGCGGGTGCAGACAGTGCACAAACCGCCAGCACACAACGGCCACCCGAGCGAAGAATGCGAGCTGACAAGGCAAACAAAGCCATGGGGCCTCCGTGAGGGACTGCTGATTCGGGAACGGGGCCAGCCGTACAATCCTGCGCCCGCTGGTGCTTCCCCAGCGGGCATTTTCATTCACGGAAGCCATGTCGAGGAACACCATGTACAAAAACCTCGCAGCCACGTTCGTGGCCGCTTGTTTTTCCCTTTCTCTTTCTCCCGCAGTGCTCGCGCAAGCGCCCAAGCCACCGACGCAAGCTGCGTTTGTATACGTGTCTCCCATCACCGAAGCCGGCTGGACGCGCCAGCACGACGATGCCCGCAAAGCCGTGGAGGCTGCGCTGAACAAGCCCGGTCAACCGCCGCAGGTGGTGACGCGTTTTGTGGAGAACGTCGCCGAAGGTCCCGATGCCGAGCGTGTCATCCGTGACCTGGCCCGCAGCGGGGCAGATGTGATATTCACGCCCAGCTTTGGGTACATGGAGCCCACGCTCAAGGTGGCTGCCGAGTTTCCCAACGTGAAGTTCGAGTCCATCACCGGATACAAAACCGCGTCCAACGTGGCAGTGGCCAATGCCCGTTACTACGAGGGCCGCTACCTGGCCGGTGTGGCGGCAGGCCGCCTGGCCACTCAGGCGGGCTACGTGGCGGGCTTTCCCATTCCTGAGGTGATTCAGGGCATGAACGCCTTCACGCTGGGCATGCGCTCAGTTAATCCTGCGGCACAGGTGCGGGTGGTGTGGCTGGGCGAGTGGTTCAACCCGCCCCGGGAGCGTGATGCTGCCATGACCCTGATGAACCAGGGGGCCGAGGTGCTGGTGTTCCACACCGGTTCCACTGCCGTGATGGCCGCTGCACAGGAGCGTGGCAAGCTGGCCGTGGCCTACCACTCCGACATGCGCAAAGCCGCACCCGATGCCCAGGTGCTGGCGGTCACACACCAGTGGGGCGAGTACTACACCCGCCGTGTACAGGCCGTGCGCAGCGGTACCTGGCAGACAGAAAGCCCGTGGGGTGGCGTGAAGGAGGGCATGGTGCGCGTGGACTCCTTTGGCCCCAAGGTACCCCAGGCTGTGCAAGCCGAGGTGTTGGCACGCCAGAAAGACATCGCCACAGGCCAGTTGCACCCGTTCCATGCAGCAAAAGACGTGCGTGACAACACGGGCAGAGTGGTCATACCAGCTGGCAAAACGCTGAGCGATGCACAGATTCTGTCAATGAACTGGTTGGCTGAAGGCGTGCTGGGCAAGCTCGGCAATTGACCGCGCATTCAAACCCGCAGCATTTTGTGAGGAGGGCGTGTTCAGGGCCGAGCAAAATGAGTTTTGGCCATTTGTTCGCGCAGCACGCGGGGCAGATCGCGTGCCAGCGAGCTCTTTTCCACCACCGGTATGCCTTCAAGGGCGAAGGCGTAGGGAATGCGCTGCTCTGCATCCAGCGATGTCACCACCATCAGTTGCATGCCCTCGAAATGCCGCTGCGAGCGCAGGCTGCCTATCAGGGTGGCGCCGTCAATGCCGGGCAGCAGAATGTCCACGATCAGCACATCTGGCCGGACGGCACCACACAGCGCCAATCCCACGATGGCGTCGCTGGCCACATGGAGCGCCATGTCCGGGTGGGTTTGCTGCAGCAAGAGCCGGATCAGACCCTGAAAGTGGGCTGAGTCTTCGATCAACACCACCGTTGGCTTGCGTGAATCCGTGGACCTGCGGCGCACCGGCCCCAGCCGAGCATCGATTGCACGCTGGCCCGGTTCGCCGCGCGCAACCGTTGCCATCGCCGTTCCACTGGATGTTTTGAGCAGCCATTGCGCCACCGATTCGCGCGAAATCCGCCGATGACCACCGGAGGTCTTCCAGGCCTGGAGATCACCCCGGTCCACCATCAGTTGCACCGAGCGGACGGCAAGGCCCAATTGCGAAGCCACTTCGCGGGTGGTCAGGGTGTCGCTGGGTAAAGATGGAATTTGAGATACAGACAGGTTTGCCATGGCCTGAATGTAGCAATTATTCAAGCTGCTTTTCTATAAAGTGACTAAATTGATAGGGTTGTTGAGCGAGCATGGCGGGTGTGCTGCGCTGTTGTATTCTGTTTGGCATGAAAGCATTGCGCGCCGCCATTCTGCGTTTTGACGAAGAAGGTCATGTCTTGTACGAGAGCGACGGGGCTCTTGTACTGTCGGCTGACGCACAAGGCCGCCAGCGCGTGTTGGACGTGGGGCCGGCCACCGATGTGCTGCGACGTCACTCCAATGCGCCAGTCCAGAGCCTGCCGGGTCGCCTGTTGGCCCCAGGCTTTGTGGACATGCACGTGCATTACCCTCAGGTTGATGTGATTGGCTCACCTGCATCGGGCCTGCTGCCGTGGCTGGAGAACTACACCTTCCCGCAAGAGGCGCGTTTCGCCGATCCGCTCCATGCCCAAGCGGTGGCCGACGTGTTTCTGGATGAGCTGCTGCGAAACGGCGTGACCACGGCGCTGGCGTTTTCCACATCGCACCCCCAATCTGCACAGGCCCTGTTTGAAGCTGCACAGGCCCGTCGCCTGCGCCTCATCACCGGCAAATGCCTGATGGACCGCCACGCCCCATACGGTGTTCGCGACGACACCGAGCAGAGTTTGATCGACACTGAAATGCTCATCAGCCGCTGGCATGGCGTTGACCGCCTGGGATATGCCATCACGCCCCGATTCGCCCCCAGTTGTTCCGACGCTCAAATGCAGGGAGCAAGCGAGCTGGCTGCGCGGCACCCCAGCGTGTGGATTCAGTCGCACGTGGCCGAAAACCTCGATGAAATTGCTTGGGTCCGGCAGCTCTACCCCCAGGCGCGGAGTTATCTGGATGTGTACCGCCGGTTTGGTTTGCTGCGCAGCCGTGCGGTGTACGCCCACTGCATCCATTTCGACCAAGCCGACCGTGAGCTGATGCGCAGCAGCGGGGCCGCTGCCGCTGTCAGCCCCACCAGCAACCTGTTCCTGGGCAGCGGCTTTTTCGACTTTGAAGCCGCGGAGCGCGTGGGTTTTTTGCACGGCCTCGCCAGCGATGTGGGCGGCGGTACTTCGTTTTCTCCGTTCGAGACCATGAAGGCCGCCTACTTTGTGGGCCGCATGGCCGTGGAGCAAGGCGGTGTGCACAAGCCGGGTTTCGGCCTCACGCCCGGCCAGCTCTGGTGGCAACACACGGGCGGGGCTGCAAGGGCGCTGGGGCTGGGCGGCGTGGTGGGCAACCTTGCCCCAGGCTGCGAGGCCGATGTGCTGGTGCTCAACCCCCAGGCCACGCCGCTGCTGGCACGGCGCACGCAGGCCGCCCGCAGCACAGATGAGCTGTTGTTTGCCCTCATCGTCCTGGGCGATGATCGAGCTGTGGAGCATGTTTATATAGCTTGAATGGCGTCTGTGGCTTTACAGTAAACGATAGTTTGCTATATATGGAGTAGGTCGCGCTTGTCCTTTGCCTATCTGGCAAAAGCATGCAAAACGGTGTGCCTTGCCTACAATCGAGCGCTTATCCCCAAGAGCACCCCATGAGCATCAAGAGCGACAAATGGATCCGCCGCATGGCCGAGCAGCACGGCATGATCGAGCCGTTTTCCCCCAACCAGGTGCGCGAGGCCGATGGCAAAAAAATCATCAGCTATGGCACCAGCAGTTACGGTTACGACATCCGCTGTGCGCCTGAATTCAAGGTGTTCACCAATATCCACAGCACGGTTGTCGACCCCAAGAATTTCGATGAAAAAAGCTTTGTCGATTTCCATGGCGAAAGCTGCATCATCCCGCCCAACAGCTTTGCGCTGGCGCGCACCGTGGAGTACTTCCGCATCCCGCGCAACGTGCTCACCATTTGCCTGGGCAAGAGCACTTATGCGCGCTGCGGCATCATTGTCAATGTGACCCCATTCGAGCCCGAATGGGAGGGCTACGTGACCCTGGAGTTTTCCAACACCACCCCGCTGCCAGCCCGTATTTACTCTGGCGAGGGGTGTGCGCAGGTGCTGTTTTTCGAAAGCGACGAGGTGTGTGACGTGAGTTACAAGGACCGAGGCGGCAAATACCAGGGCCAGGTGGGTGTGACTCTCCCCAAAGCCTGAACGCCGAAACGCATGGCTGACAAGCGCCCTAACGCCGACTGCGACGATGCGGCGCCCGACACCTTGCCGTTGGGGCTGACGTCCGAACCCTCTGAGACTGCCGCCCGTTCCCGTAACAGCCTCAATACGCTGTCCCCGGCTCTTGAGCGCCAGTTGATGGTGCTGTCCACCGTCTGGGATGCGACACGTGACGCACTCATGGTCACCGACGAGCGCAACGCCATCGTGGCGGTTAACCCGGCGTTCGAAACAGTGACGGGCTACGCTGAACATGAGGTGCTGGGTAAAAACCCATCCATCCTCGCTTCGGGGTCACACACCGCTGCGTATTACGAGGCCATGTGGGCTCAGCTGAATGCCTCCGGTCAGTGGGAAGGCGAAATACTCAACCGCCGCAAGAACGGTGTGGTCTACCCGGAGCAATTGCGCATTCAACTGCTTCGCGACCCCGGGACCGGTGAGTTGCTTAACCACGTCGCCACCTTTGCCGATTTGTCCCTGCAAAAAGCCGCTCAGCGCAAGATGCAGCGGATGGCCAGTTACGACCAGTTGACGGGTTTGCCCAACCAAGTGTTGCTGCGGGATCGTGCGGAACAGTCCATGGCCCAAGCACGCAGTGGCGGTTACCAGTTGGCCATGCTTGTATTGGACCTGGACCATTTCAAGGCGGTGAACGACTCTTTGGGCCATGCGGGTGGGGACGAACTGCTGCGCCAGATCAGCCGGGCTTTGGTGAATGTGGCTGCCCCCACCGAAACCGTCAGTCGGCGGGGTGGGGACGAGTTTGTGTTCCTGCTGCCCCGAGTCGAGATTCACGCCTTGCGCCTCATTGCCCAGCGCGTGCTGGTGGCGTTGGCCGATCCCTTTGTGGTCAGCGGTCGTGAAGCAGTGGTGTCAGCCTCTGTGGGCGTTGCCGTTTATCCGACCGATGGGGCAGATTTCGACGCCATGCTCAACAGTGCCGAATCGGCCATGTACAAAGCCAAAGAGTCAGGGCGCCGCTGCGTGCGTTTTTTCACCGAGCAGATGAACCAGGGTGCTCGCGACCGCATGGCATTGCTGGGCGGTCTGACACGCGCGGCAGACCGTGGCGAGCTGCGCTTGCACTACCAGCCTTTGGTGAACCTCAACTCCAGCGAGGTGATTGGTGCCGAGGCGCTGGTGCGCTGGGAGCGTCCGGGCTACGGCCTGCTGGCCCCTGCGCACTTCATTCCCGAGGCAGAAACCACGGGGTTGATCGTGGGCATTGGTGCCTGGGTGTTGAATGAAGCCTGTGTGCAGCAGCGCCGCTGGGCCGATGCCGGACTCGGCCACCTGAACATGGCTGTCAACGTCTCGGCGCTGCAATTCCGCCAGGGCATTCTGGAGCGCCAGGTGGCCGAGGCGCTCTCAGAGTCGGGCGCAGACCCGAAACACCTTGAGCTGGAACTCACCGAGTCCACCCTCATGGTTCAACCTGAAGAGGTGATGGACACCCTTCAAAGTCTGAAGCAACGGGGTGTGCAGCTCGCCATTGATGACTTTGGCACCGGGTATTCCAGCTTGGCGTATCTGCGCCGCTTGGCGGTGGACAAAATCAAAATTGACCAGTCCTTTGTGCGCGACATCACGGTTTATGCGGATGGCGCAGCCATCGTGCGTGCGGTCATTCAAATGGCCCGTTCGCTCGGGTTGCGCACGCTCGGCGAAGGTGTGGAAACCCAGGTCAACCGTCGCGCCTTGCAGGTGCTGGGCTGCGACTATGCACAAGGCTACTTTTTTGGCAAACCCATGCCGGCCGATGAGTTCGAACAATGGGTGAGCCGCTCCCACCAGACGCCCCTGGCCAGACGCTGAACGCGCGCCTTCAAGGCGAAGTGCGACAATATCCACCAATGAGTGACTCTTTTTCCCAACTTTCGCTGGCCCCCGCGCTGGCACGCGCCGTGGCCGAAATGGGCTACGAATCGATGACTCCCATCCAGGCCCAGGCGATCCCTGTGGTACTGCAAGGCCGAGATGTGATGGGCGCTGCGCAAACCGGTACCGGCAAAACCGCTGCGTTTTCGCTGCCGTTGCTGCAGCGCATGATGAAGCACGAAAACGCTTCCACCTCCCCCGCCCGCCACCCCGTGCGCGCGCTGGTGCTGTTGCCCACCCGCGAGCTGGCTGACCAAGTGGCTCAACAGGTCAAGCTTTACGCAAAGTACACGCACCTGCGCAGCGCAGTGGTGTTTGGCGGTATTGACATGAAGCCGCAGACGCTGGAGCTGAAAGCCGGTGTCGAGGTGCTGGTGGCTACACCGGGCCGCCTGCTTGACCACATCGAGGCCAAAAACTGCGTGCTCAACCAAGTGGAATACGTGGTGCTGGATGAAGCCGACCGCATGTTGGACATCGGTTTTTTGCCCGACCTGCAGCGCATCCTCAGCTACCTGCCCAAGCAGCGCACCACGCTCCTGTTCTCGGCCACGTTCTCCTCCGAAATCAAGCGGCTGGCCAACAGCTACCTGCAAGACCCGGTCACCATCGAGGTGGCGCGGTCCAACGCCACGGCTTCCACCGTTGAGCAGCGCTTCATTGGCGTGGGCGACGACGACAAACGCCGTGCCGTGCACCAAGTGCTGCAAGAGCGCGGTTTGAAGCAAGCTTTTATTTTTGTGAACAGCAAACTCGGCTGTGCCCGTCTCGCCCGCTCACTTGAGCGCGAGGGCCTGAAAACCACAGCCCTGCACGGTGACAAGTCCCAGGACGAACGTCTGAAGGCTTTGGAGGCGTTCAAAAGCGGCGCTGTCGACCTGCTGGTGTGCACTGATGTGGCGGCGCGGGGCTTGGACATCAAAGACGTACCCGCCGTTTTCAACTTTGATTTGCCCTTCAACGCCGAAGACTACGTGCACCGCATCGGCCGCACTGGCCGCGCGGGCGCATCTGGCCTGGCCGTTTCCTTGGTGTCGCCCAGCGATTCACGGTTGTTGGGTGATATTGAAAAGCTGATCAACATCAAGGCCGAGGTGGAGCCTTTCCAGGTGGACGGCAGTTCACGCCCGATGGGCCGTATCAACGATGGTCAGCGGCACTGGCGTTCTGAACACCCTGACCGCGTCGAGGGTGGCGAGGGCCGCGCGAGGCGACCTGAGCGCAGCGAAGTACCTTCGGACACGGGGCGCAGCACCCCGCGCCCGCGCAGCACTGCGCGCGCGTCTGCTGATCCGTTCTTTGACAGGCCTTACGAGCCCGCTGCGGTGGTGGCGGATGCCAAACCCAGTTGGGAGGCTGCTGCCAAGCCTGTGGGGCGGTCCATTTCCGCCAACATCAAATCCCGCAAGCGTGTGGCTGCTTTGTTTCAGCGTGCCGTTGCACCGCCCCCTGTCGAGCCATCTGCTGCGCTCGACAGCGCCGACAACCGGCAAAACGTCACAGCAGACTGAGCCACTGCCCCTGGGCGGTGACGTGTGCAAGGTTTCAGCCTTCAGGCGTCAACGCCCTAGCCCTTCTTTTTGTCTTTGCCAGGTTTTTGGGATGGCTCGCAATGCACCGTCACACATTCCAATGGCGCATGTGCCTGATCGACAAGGACTGGCTGAAAGCGGGCACCAGTCAGGCATCCTCCCCAAACACAGCCAGTGTCCAGTGCCAAAAGCTTGGGCCGCTGCAAACCCTGCAGGGTGGACCAGTGTCCAAAGGCCACGGGCTGGTCAATGGTTTGGCGACCCGGTACGTCGAACCATGGCATGTATCCTGATGGTTGTGTGCCCAGGTCATCTTTGCTGTCAAATTCCATCTGCCCATCGGCGGTGCAAAACCGCAAGCGTGTGAGCGCATTAAGCACCACCCTCAGCCTGTCGGCCCCGGTCAGATCGTCGCTCCAGCGGTCGGGCTGGTTGCCGTACATCAAGCCCCAAAACGCATCGTGGTTTTCGCCTGATATGGCGGCGGAGAGTTCTTGCGCCAGGGCGATGGTTTGCTGGGTTGACCATGGCGGGAGCACACCGGCGTGCACCATCAGCCACCCGTGTTCATACCGGGCCAGGGGTTGCTGCCGAAGCCAGTGGAGGATGTCAGCGCTGTCGGGCGCGACCAGCACGGGCCCCAGGGTGTCTTTGCGCCCTGGTTTGCGCACGCCGTGTGCCACGCCCAGCAGGTGCATGTCGTGGTTGCCCAGAATGCACCGCGCTGAGTCGCCTGCTGCCATGGCCCAACGCAGCACACCCAGCGAGTCAGGCCCCCGGTTGACCAGATCGCCCAACAGGTATGCGGTGTCGCGGCTCGGAGAAAAGTCCAGTTTCAGCAGCAGTTGCTGCAAGGCGGCGTTGCAGCCCTGCACGTCGCCAATCATGTAAAGTGCCATGGACAAATTATGGATGTCCTACTGATCATTTTCCTCACGCTGCTCAACGGAGCGTTTGCCATGTCCGAGCTGGCGTTGGCATCCAGTCGCAAGGCCCGCTTGCTTGCCTTGGCCGAAGCCGGCGACAAAGGGGCACAAACCGCCCTTCGGTTGCTCGAAAACCCCACTCAGTTTCTTTCGTCCGTTCAGGTGGGTATCACGTCCATCGGCATGCTCAACGGCATCGTGGGTGAGGCAGCTTTCAGTGACGGCCTGGCCACAAGGCTGCAGAGCTGGGGCCTGGCCCAGGGCTCGGCAGAAGTCACAGCCACGGCGGTGGTGGTGGTGGTCATCACGTTTGTGACCATTGTGTTTGGCGAGTTGGTGCCCAAGCGAATCGGCCAGCTCTACCCCGAAGCCGTGGCCCGCGTTGTTTCGCGCCCCATGGATTGGGTGGCGCGGGGCGCCAGGCCTTTCGTCGCGCTGCTCAGCACCACAACACAGGGCGTGCTGAGGCTGATGCGCGTCAACACCAACGCTGTGCAGCATGTGACGGAAGAAGAAATCGAAGCCAGCCTGGAAGAGGGCGTGGGCGCAGGCATCATTGAGCAGCACGAGCATCAGATGGTGCGCAACGTGTTCTTGCTGGATGACCGCTTGTTGGCTTCCATCATGCGGCCCCGGGCCGATATTCAGTGGCTGGAAGCCACCGACACGCTGGCTCAAGCCATCGACAAGGCCTGGCGCTCTGGTCACTCGTGGTACCCCGTGTGCCGCGATGGGCTCGACAACGTGGTGGGTGTGGTACACGTGCCGCGCATCATGGAGCTTCGTGCGGCCCAGAAGGCTGGCGAGCCAGTGGCAGACCAGTTGCAGGAGCACGCTCAGGCTGCGGTGTTTGTGCCTGAAACGCTGTCGGGCATGGAGCTGCTGGAGCAATTCCGGGCCCAAGCCACCCGCATGGTGTTTGTGGTGGATGAATACGGCGAAGTACAAGGCCTGCTCACACCGCTCGACATGTTGGAGGCCATCACCGGGGAGTTGTCGCCACAAACTGCTGTCGATGCCTGGGCCGTCCCACAGCCCGATGGGTCGTGGCTGGTGGACGGTGCCATGCCTGCACAGGAGTTGAAAGTCCGGCTCGACCTCGATAGTTTGCCCGAGGAGGGCAAGGCGCGCTACAACACCGTGGCCGGTCTGATGCAGACCGTAGCGGGCGATTTGCTGGCCCAAGGCGATGCGGTGGATTGGGACGGTTGGCGCTTTGAAGTGCAAGTGCTGGAGGGGCGTCGCATTGACCGTGTGCTCATTCAGCGGCGGGCAATGCCGACAGCGGCCGGTGCTCGTACATCCAGTCTTTGAAGGCCACCGCCGCGGCAGACAGCTTTTTGCCCCGTGGGTACACCACATGCCAGCGGCGGATCAGCGGAAAACCCATCACATCCAGCAACACCAGTTCGTGCAGGGCCAGCTCTGACACCACAGTGGTGGCCGACAGCACCGCCAGCCCCAGACCCCCGGCAACGGTTTGTTTGATCGCTTCGTTGCTGCCCACTTCCAGTCGGTTTTTCAGTGTGATGCCATGGCCCGCGAAAAAACGCTCGGCAGTCAGCCGTGTGCCCGAGCCGGGCTCGCGCAGGATGAAGGGCTCGTCTTTCAGTCTGAGGGGCGACACGGCCGTCTGGCCCACCAGAGGATGTCGGGGTGGGGCAACCAGCACCAGGGGGTTGTCGGCAAACGTTTCGCTCACCACATCGAGTGACTCGGGCGGCTGACCCATGATGTACAGGTCATCCTGGTTCTGCGCCAGGCGTTGCAGCAGGTTTTCCCGGTTGCCCACCACCATGGCCACCTCAATACCGGGGTGCGCCGCACAAAAGCCCCCCAGCAGCTTGGGCACGGTGTACTTCACCGTGGTCAGGATGGCCAACTTGAGGCTGCCTTTTTCCACTCCTTGCAACGCCGCCAGGTCTTGAGACAGGCGCTCCATGCGGCCCTCAATGTCCGCACAGGCATCGGCCAGGGTGCGGCCCGCTGCGGTGAGGAAAATTTTCTTGCCCAGTTGCTCGAACAGCGGCTGCCCCACGGTTTCTGCCAGTTGTTTGACCTGCAACGACAGCGTCGGCGGTGAGAGGTGCAGCTCTTCTGCCGCGCGGGCAAAGCTGTTGTGCCGGGCCACGGCAAGGAAAATGCGCAGCTGATGCAGGGTGGCGTGGCGCAGGTTCATGTGAACAAAAATGGTAGATAAAAATAAAACATAACAGTAAAAACAATTTACTTTTGTTTATTTTATAAGTCCACAACAATACAGCCCATCGACAACACCACTGGAGACAGTCATGGACCAAAGCAACCGTTACGCCGACCTCAGCCTCAAAGAAGCCGACCTCATCGCAGGTGGCAAACACATTTTGGTGGCTTACAAAATGAAGCCCAAGGCCGGCCACGGCTACCTGGAAGCCGCTGCGCACTTTGCAGCTGAATCTTCCACCGGCACCAACGTCGAGGTGAGCACCACCGACGACTTCACCAAAGGCCTGGACGCACTGGTGTATTACATCGACGAAGCCACGGAAGACATGCGCATCGCTTACCCGATGGACCTGTTTGACCGCAACGTGACAGACGGCCGCATGATGATGGCGTCGCTGCTGACGCTGATCATCGGCAACAACCAGGGCATGGGTGACATCGAGCACGCCAAGATCCACGACTTTTATGTGCCCGAGCGTGCCATCCAGTTGTTCGATGGCCCCAGCAAAGACATTTCCGACATGTGGCGCATCCTGGGCCGCCCCGTTAAAGACGGTGGCTACATTGCCGGCACCATCATCAAGCCCAAGCTGGGTCTGCGTCCCGAGCCTTTCGCGGCTGCAGCCTATCAGTTCTGGCTGGGTGGCGACTTCATCAAGAACGACGAACCCCAAGGCAACCAGGTGTTCTCGCCCATGAAGAAGACCATTCCTCTGGTGGTTGACGCCATGAAGCGCGCCCAGGACGAAACCGGTCAGGCCAAGCTGTTCAGCGCCAACATCACTGCCGACGATCACTACGAAATGTGTGCCCGCGCTGATTTCATCCTGGAAGCCTTCGGTCCTGATGCCGACAAAGTGGCTTTCCTGGTGGATGGCTTTGTGGGTGGCCCCGGCATGATCACAACCGCCCGCCGCCAGTACCCCAACCAATACCTGCACTACCACCGCGCAGGCCACGGGATGATCACCAGCCCCAGCGCCAAACGTGGCTACACCGCTTTTGTGCTGGCCAAAATTTCCCGCCTGCAAGGGGCTTCCGGCATCCACGTGGGCACCATGGGCTTTGGCAAGATGGAAGGTGAAAACGACGACCGCCTGATCGCCTACATGATCGAGCGTGACGAGTGCCAAGGCCCGGTCTATTTCCAGAAGTGGTACGGCATGAAGCCCACCACGCCCATCATCTCTGGTGGCATGAACGCACTGCGCCTGCCTGGCTTCTTCAAGAACCTGGGCCACGGCAACGTCATCAACACCTCTGGTGGTGGCTCATACGGCCACATCGACAGCCCTGCAGCCGGTGCCATTTCGCTGCGCCAGTCGTACGAGTGCTGGAAATCAGGTGCCGACCCGATTGAATTCGCCAAAGAGCACAAAGAGTTTGCCCGTGCGTTCGAATCCTTCCCTGGCGATGCAGACAAGCTGTTCCCCGGCTGGCGCGAAAAGTTGGGCGTGCACAAGTAAGCACTCCTGGCACCGACTGAAAAGTTTGTAGCTATCAAAGCCCTACTGGTAAGCGGTAGGGCTTTTTTTAACCGCAAAATCTGCCGACCACACGGAGACACCCATGAGCGCCCATGCCAGCAGCAGCCCAGCCACCCCGCCCGCCACCACGCACACAGTGCAGGATTACACCGTTGCCCAGGAGCCCTACTACCAGGCCCAGGGCAACGAGGTCACGCTGTACGAAGCCGCCTACGCCGCCCGACTGCCCGTCATGCTCAAAGGGCCCACAGGTTGTGGCAAGTCACGCTTTGTGGAGTACATGGCGTGGAAGCTGAACCGTCCCCTCATCACCGTGGCGTGCAACGAAGACATGACCGCCTCCGACTTGGTGGGCCGCTACCTGCTGGAAGCCGGCGGCACCCGTTGGCTCGACGGCCCGCTGACGCAGGCCGCCCGCATGGGCGCCATCTGCTACCTCGACGAAATTGTGGAGGCGCGTCAGGACACCACCGTGGTCATCCACCCGCTGACCGACCACCGTCGTACGCTGCCGTTGGACAAAAAGGGTGAGCTGGTGCGTGCTCACCCCGACTTTCAGCTGGTCATTTCCTACAACCCCGGCTACCAGAACCTGATGAAGGACCTGAAGCCCTCCACCAAGCAGCGCTTTGCCGCGTTCGACTTTGACTACCCCACGCCCGAGTTGGAAGCCCGCATCGTGGCCAGCGAAACCGGTTTGCCCGAGGTGCAGGCCGCCCAATTGGTGAAGGTGGCCACCACCGCCCGCAACCTCAAGGGCCACGGGTTGGAAGAAGGCATTTCCACCCGCCTCATGGTGTACGCAGCCACGCTGATGGTGGGGGGGGTGGCCCCGCGGGACGCCTGCCGCATGGCCATGGTCCGCCCCATCACCGACGATGCCGACATCCGCGACACGCTGGACCATGCGATCGACGCTGTGTTTGCCTGAGTGTTGCCCGGAATCTAAGCTTTTTTGTGCTCTACCGCTTGATGGAGTTGCATTTACAGCTCTACTATTTGAGTAATTCAGGGGCCCACGATGCAAGCCAATGAAACCAGCCTCGCCCAGCAGGCCGTGCCACTGGCCGAGGCCATTGCCCAACAGCAGCAGCAACTACAAGCTTGGCGCGCGCAACTGGACACCCGTTTTCCGCAGGTGGATGGGGTGTTTGAGTCGTGCATGGCCGAGGCCAGCCGCGTGCTCACGCCCGATGGCATGGATGCCTACCTGCAGTACGCCCGCTTTCTGGGCAAGATGGGCCGGGGCGTGGAGCCGCTGCTCATGTTCCTGGCCGAGTGGCCCGCCGTGGCCCGCACGCTGGGCGAAGACGCGCTGCCCGCCATTTCGGCCGCCATCCACACGCTGTGGAAATCGCCCAACGGCAAGGCCATCAACCCGTTTTTGCAAAGCCTGCCCGCCGTGGCGCGGCGCCTGCCGTCACGCGAGCCGTTCCAGCGCTACCTCAGCCTGAGCTTGGACTTCATGGAGCGCACCACCGGCTCCATCCACGGCCACCACAAAACCTTTGCCAGCCCGGGGCTGCCGCTGTTTTTCGAGCAGGCGCCAAACCTGCTGGGCAAGCTCAGCATCGGTGGCCTGGGCCGCTGGGTGGAATACGGCATTCGCAACCACAACCACCACCCCGAGCGCCAGCGCGAATACTTCAGCCTGCAAAGTGCCGATGCGCGGGCCGTGCTGCAGCGCGAAAGACGCGGCACCTTGCTGGCCGACCACACCCGTGTGCTGGATTTGTACTTGCAGGCACTGTGGACCGAAGAGGCGCTGCTGGTGCCATTCACGGTCAACACCGACACCCAGATGCCTGCCGCCACGCCCGAGGGCGAGGCCCCCACCGGCATGCCCAGCCAGGTGCAGCCCTACTTTGACGACCTGGGCATGCGCCTGCCCGACGTGTACGACGACCGCGCCGGGGTGCGCGGCATCGACCGCTACCGCGCCGCGCTCGCGCACATGGTGGGCCACCGCCGCTGGAGCCAGCCGCAGGTGGCCGACAACTGGAGCCCCTTCCAGCGCCTGGCGGTGGAAACCTTTGAAGACGCCCGTATCGACCTGCTGCTGATGCGCGAATACCCCGGCATGAAGCGCACCCTGCTGGCCCTGCACCCCAAGCCCGTGCAGGGCGCGTGCAACGACCAGACTCACTCGTGCCTGCGCCACCGCCTGGCCATGATCTCGCGCGCCATCCTCGACCCTGGCCACGGCTATACCGACGTGCATCTGCTCGATTTCGTGGGCCGCTTTCACCAGTTGCTGGCGCGCAGCGACAACGGCCAGAGCCACACCAAAGACGTTGCCGGCCTGGCGCTGAGCTGCGTGGCGCGCATCCGCCGCCAGAGCGATCAGCAACCGCTGGTGTACTTTGCCGACACCGAGGTGGACTACCGCGACGACAACCGCCACCTGTGGATCTACATTGAAGAAGGCGACGAGGAAAGCAGCTTTGACGAGGCCCGCAGCAGCGAAGCCACGCCCGAGGTGGACGGCTTGCCCCCGCGCCCTTACCCCGAGTGGGACCACCACAGCCAGACCTACCGGCCCGACTGGGTGAGCCTGTACGAGCGCCTGCACCCCAGCGGCAACCCGGCCGACATAGACCGCATCCTCACGCGGCACGCCGCACTGGCCAAGCAGTTGAAGCGCATGCTCGATTTGCTGAAACCGCAAGACAAAGTGCGCATACGTTTTCAGGAAGAGGGCAGCGAGCTGGACCTGGACGTGGCCATTCGCAGCCTGATCGACTTCAAGAGCGGTGCCGCGCCCGACCCACGCATCAACATGAGCCACCGCACCGATGGACGCGACATCGCCGTGCTGCTGCTGCTTGATCTTTCCCAATCGCTGAACGACCCGGTGGCCGGGGCGCAGGGGGAGGGCGGCACCAGCGTGTTGGACCTCAGCCGCGAAGCTGTGACTCTGCTGGCCTGGGCCATCGAGCAACTGGGTGACGGGTTTGCCATTGCCGGCTTTCACTCCAACACCCGCCACGACGTGCGTTATCAGCACATCAAAGGGTTTTCAGAGCGGTTCAACGACGACGTCAAGGGCCGCCTGGCGGGCATGGAGGCCGCGTTTTCCACCCGCATGGGCGCAGCTTTGCGCCACGCCGGGCACTACCTGGGCGCGCGCCAGGCCGACAAAAAACTGCTGCTCATCCTCACCGATGGCCAGCCTTCCGACATTGACGTACACGACGAGCGCCAGCTGATCGAAGACTCGCGCCAAGCCGTGCGCGAGCTGGATCAGGACGGCATCTACACCCACTGCATCAGCCTGGACCCCAAATCCGACGCCTATGTGAGTGATATTTTTGGCCCCCGCTTCACCGTGATCGACCACGTTCAGCGCCTGCCCGAACGCCTGCCCAAGCTGTTCATGGCGCTGACGCGGTGAGGGGGCACAACTGGAAGAGCCTACTTTGGTGGCGGTGTTTTCATCAGATCCAGCATCAGTGCCACGCCCAGGGCAGCGTTGCCCAGCGCAAATACCACCACCACGGTCGCCGCTGGCCACGACAGCTCGAAAGTTCGTGTCACCCAGGCAAGAGCGGTGCTCAATGCGTTGAGTCCCAGCATCAGCCAGAACTTGGGGTTGCGCGGTTGGAACAAGCGGCTCATGAATGGGTGGGTTGGTCGTGGTGCCAAGGTGCTTGTGCCCGGAACCACGGCGTGTCCGTCCCAGTGCCAGTGACAAGGCAGATGTATGGATGTGGGTGCCAATTCAAAATTGACCACCGGGGGGTGCGCTGGGCTCAGTAGTGCGGCGGCGCTTCGTCTCGCAGGCTGCGAAACGGTGCTGTGCTGCTTTCAGCCGCTTGCTGGCGCAGCAGTCTCACTTCCTGCAACAACAGGTCGATGTGTTGCTGCTGGCTGGCCACCAAGCTGTTCAGGGTGTCCAGCAAATCTTCTGTGTAGCTGGCCTTGATTTCCAGCAGCTCCAGCCGCCGTTCGGCAGACTTCAGCATCAAGCTGGCATCGGTCATGTTGCCGGAGGGCCGTCAAACGAGGGCAGGGCGGCCGGTCAGGTAGCCCTGGCAAAGCTGGAAGCCCATGCGCTGACACAGGGCGGCCTCGCCTTCGCTTTCAACCCCTTCAGCCAAAGCAACTGAACCGAGGTCTTTGACCATGTGCACCAAGCGCGACACCATGTTTTGCTTGGTGGCCGATGCCTGGTCTATGTTGCGAATGAGTGACATGTCGAATTTCACGAAGTCAGGCGGTACTTCGGCCAGTTCGTTGAGCCGGGATTGGCCTGCGCCAAAGTCATCGTAGGCAAACTTCACGCCCATCGACCTGAGGCGTTCGGCCATCACCTTCATCTTGTCCACTTCAGCCACCGCTGTTTCATGAACCTCGATCACCAGATCCATGTTCGGTGCTACTGCCAGGATTTGGTCCAACGATGCGTACAGCCTTTCGGTGAACATTTCAGATGGGTGCGTGTTCATGAACAGGCGCACCGGCCCAGGGATGTTGGCGGCGGCGCGGGCCCCGGCAGACCGAAAAGCCTCGCTCAATGCCACCTCTTTGCCCAGCAAAGAGGCGAGTTCCAGCAGCCGAATGGGTGCCTGGGGTAACAAGGGGTGTTTGCCTCGGCCCAGCACTTCGTAAGCCATGAGTCGGCGTTGATCGAAATCGACGATGGGTTGGTAAGCCACGGTGACCAGGTCCTGACTCAACATTTCCAGAAACTCTTGCTCCTGGAGCGCAAAGTGCTCCGGCAAGGGCGCTGACAGGTCTGCCATGACCGTCATGTTCATGAGGTCTGTGGCTGCGATGGTCTGGTTGAGTACGGTTGACTTTGACTTCAGCCGGAACTCAGATTTACCGAAATGCAGTATGTCGCCCGCGTTCAGCGGGGTCGCCACATTGGGTTCGAGCCGCTCGCGGTTCACGAACGAGCCATTGGTACTGCCCAAATCGCTCAATGAAAGTTGGCTGGTGTTCAGTCGGTCAATGCAGGCATGCAGACGCGACACGTCTTTGGAGATCAGGCGCAATTCGCAGGTGTTGTCCCGCCCCACATGAAAAGGCAGGCTTTCCAGTGGAATGAAAAGGGCATCGCCCCCTGCCGTTGCGCCTTCGAGAAACCAGACGGTGCTCATGTGATGTGACCTCGGTGCAGTACACCGTCCCTTGCGTGTATTGGTTGTCGCCTTGCGTAGAGTCTATTTTGTCGCATTTTCGTGCCGGTGAACGCATCAGGCAGCCGCAACCAGATTTGCCAGCTCACTTTACGGTCAGGTGTGGCGCTGATGCGGTGAATGCCGAGATCGGCACCTGCAGCGCACCCAGGCAGCCCTCACCCAAGTCGCCCAAGGTGCCGTTGTGTGCCAAGCCTGGGTCTTTTACTGGCAGCCAATGTCGCCAGTGTGCCGCCCACCATGACCATCACCACCCTGGACCGGTTCATGCACCGTTGCTCGTTGCTGGAATTCGAGGGCAAGAGCTCTCGGCTCAAGGAGGCCGCCGCGCGCATCGCCCTCAGCCCTGAAGCGCCATAACCCGATCGGTCTTGCAAGGGGGGAGTCTGAACTGGCCATCGGAGACTGAGCGCCCAAAAAGCACTGACACAAAGCAAAAATGCGCCAGTTTTGCTTACTGGTGACGCATCAAGATGGGGTTTGGTGCAGATGCAAAAACTGCCCGTATTTGTCTGCCAAGTGGCTTTCAGCCTGCTCCAGCATGAAGTACCGAAAGGCCTCAGCCGCCGGAGAAAGCAGCTTTGACAGGGTGTGCACAACGTTCCATGCCCGCACGATGGGTGTGCCCTCCACATCCAGAACAGCAATCAGTTTGTTGTCCAGTTCGAGGCCAATGGTGTGCAGCGACAGAAAACTCAAGCCCATGCCGGCCATCACCGCCTGTTTGATGGTTTCGTTGCTCGACATTTCCATGGTCACGCGGGGCTCAAAGCGGGTGGCCTCAAAAAACTTTTCCATGGCCGCGCGTGTGCCCGAGCCGCGTTCTCTCAGGATAAAGCCGTACGGCTGCATGCTGGCCACCGTGGGGTGGCCTATGCGCAGCAGCGGGTGGTCGGTGGGGGCCACAAACACGTGTGGGTGGGCGGCAAACGGCTCGGCACGGGTGGCCAGTTCCTTGGGGGGGCGACCCATGACGGCAATGTCCACCTCGTTGCCTTTCAACATGGTCACCAATTGCTCGCGGTTGCCCACCGCCAGGCGTATCTCAATGCCCTCGTGCTCCCGCTGGAACTCGGCCAACAGACGGGGAAGGAAATATTTGGCTGTGCTGACCATGCCAATGGTCAGCGTGCCCACCTCCAGTTGCTGCAACCGCGCAGCGGCGTCTTCGGCATCTTTGAGGGTGGCCAGCATTTTCCGGGCGTACACCAGCATGTATTCACCTGCCGTGGTCAGCGCCACTTTGCGACCGCTGCGTTCGAACAGCGGCAGGCCCACATGCCCTTCCAGTTCTTTCACCTGCATGGTCACGGCGGGGGGTGTGAGGTGCAGCGCCTCTGCCGCGCGCGCAAAGCTGAGGTGGCGCGCCACCTCAGTGAAAACCCTGAGCTGACGGAACGTTGCGTTTTTCATTCAGACATTGCTTAAGTTAAGTAAAACAAATGTTGAATTTACCTTATTTCAGCATGTGCTTATAGTTTGTTTCAACCCGCCCCAAGCAGGGGTTTATGCGGTGTGGATGGTGGCATCCCGGCGCGTGACAAGCGAGACACAACCATGTTGCAGGCCTTTATCTTTGATGTTGATGGCACGCTGGCCGATACCGAGCAGGCACACTTGGCCGCCTTCAACCACGCGTTTGAGCAAGAAGGCTTGGGGTGGCACTGGGATACCGCGCTCTACACCGAGTTGCTGAACATCTCGGGTGGCAAAGAGCGCATGTTGCACCATTGGAAACAGGTCAACCCTGGCGTACAGGACCTGGGAGGCAGCGGAGTTCAAGACACCATCAACCGCCTGCACGAAATCAAGACCGCCGCTTACGAAAGCGCTGTCAATGGTGGTGCCGTGGAACTGCGCCCCGGGGTGTTGCGGTTGATGGACGAGGCCCGCCGCAACGGCATCCGCCTGGCCATTGCCACCACCACCTCACCGGTGAACATTGCAGCGTTGCTTCGCACAGCCATTGGCATGGATTGGCGTGAACACTTTGTGGCCATTGGCGATGCCTCCACGGCACCCATCAAAAAGCCACACCCGCAGGTGTACCTGCAGATGATCGATGCGTTGAAGCTGCCTCCCTCGGCGTGCCTGGCGTTTGAAGACTCTCACAATGGACTGACGGCCGCGACTGCGGCGGGCCTGCAGACCATCATCACGCCGACGGACTTCACCCGTCACCACGACTTCTCGGCCGCCCTGCGGCAGGTTCCCGACCTCAGTCAAGTCAGCCTGGCACACCTGCGTGCGTGGCACGATGAAGGGCTGCGCAGGCCCTCCCGCACCCCTGCGGCGCGGCAAGGCTGAGCGCAGGCTTTTTTCAATCCACACACAAGGTCTACACCATGAGCACTTCGCGCATCCGCATTGCCCCGTCCATTCTGTCTGCCGACTTTGCCCGACTGGGCGAAGAGGTGCGCGCCATTGAGGCCGCAGGAGCCGACCTGGTTCACTTTGACGTGATGGACAACCACTACGTGCCCAACCTCACCATTGGCCCGCTGGTGTGTGAAGCCATTCGCCCGCACGTGAAGATCGGGATCGATGTGCACCTCATGGTCGAACCGGTCGATTCGCTCATTCCCCTGTTTGCCAAGGCGGGTGCCAACATCATCACCTTCCACCCCGAGGCGAGCCGTCACGTGGACCGCACGTTGCAGCTCATCCGCGACCACGGCTGCAAGGCCGGCCTGGTGCTGAACCCTGCCACCCCAGTGCATGTGCTGGACCACGTGTGGGACAAGCTCGACATCGTGCTGCTGATGAGCGTGAACCCTGGTTTTGGTGGCCAGAAGTTCATCCCCAGCACGCTGGACAAACTGCGCACCCTGCGTGCCCGCATCGACGCACATGTGGCGGCCGGTGGACAGCCCATCTGGCTGGAGGTGGACGGCGGCGTGAAGGTGGACAACATCGAAGAAATCGTTCGCGCTGGTGCCGACACCTGCGTGGCCGGCAGTGCCGTGTTCGGTGCCCCTGATGCCAACGGCGGCTACCACGGTGTGATGAAAGCGCTGCGCACCGAAGCTGCCAAGGCCTGAAGCCCCCGTTATTTGTTTTTTTGAAAGACCGCCATGCCTTTGTCCCAACGTTCCACGCTGACTCAGTTCCTGATCGAGGAGCGCCGCCGCTTCCCCGGTGCCAGTGGTGATTTCAACGCCCTCATTCTGGATGTGGCGCTGGCTTGCAAAGCCATTGCCCGCGCGGTGGCGTTCGGTGAGTTGGGCGGCATGCTGGGCAACCATCCGGCAGAGGGCGGTACCAGCGTCAACGTGCAGGGTGAAACACAAAAGAAACTGGACGTGATCAGCAATGACATGTTCATCAGCGCCAACAACTGGGGTGGTCACCTCGCGGGCATGGGTTCGGAGGAAATGGACGACCCGTACCAGATTCCCGGCCAGTACCCACGCGGCAAGTACCTGTTGGTGTTCGACCCGCTGGACGGCTCCAGCAACATCGATGTGAACGTGTCGGTGGGCAGCATCTTCTCCATCCTGCGTGCGCCGCAGGACGTCATCGACAGTGGCCGCGACATCAAGGCGGAAGACTTCTTCCAGCCCGGTGCCAAGCAACTGGCTGCCGGTTACGCGCTGTACGGCCCCACCACCATGCTGGTGCTGACGGTCGGCAACGGTGTCAATGGCTTCACGCTGGACCCCAGCCTGGGCGAGTTCAAGCTGACGCACCACAACATCCAGATCCCGCCTGACACGCAGGAATTTGCCATCAACGCCTCCAACAGCCGCTTCTGGGAGGCCCCCGTCAAGCGCTACGTGGACGAATGCCTGGCAGGCAAGACCGGCCCACGCGGCAAAGACTTCAACATGCGCTGGATTGCCTCCATGGTGGCCGAGGCGCACCGCATCCTGATGCGTGGTGGTGTGTTCATGTACCCCCGCGACACCAAAGACCCCAGCAAGCCTGGCCGTTTGCGCCTGCTGTACGAGGCCAACCCAGTCGGCATGATCATGGAGCAGGCCGGTGGTCGCGCCAGCACCGGCAGCGTGCCCATGATGACCGTACAGCCCACCGCGCTGCACCAGCGCATTGGCCTGGTGTTTGGCAGCAAAAACGAGGTGGAGCGCATTGAGCGTTACCACGCCGAACCCCAGGCTTTCAAAGACGAGGCCAACCCGCTGTTCAGCGAGCGCAGCCTGTTCCGCGACTGAACATCTGAATTTGTAGTGCTCAGCGCTTTATCAACAAGCGCCAGAGGCTAAAAAATGCATTGAAAACCGCTCCAGGAGACCTCCATGTCAGAACGCCATCCCATCATCGCCATCACCGGTTCTTCGGGTGCAGGCACGTCCACCGTCACACGCACGTTTGGCAACATCTTTCGCCGCGAGGGGCTGAAGTCCGCCATCATCGAAGGCGACAGTTACCACCGTTACGACCGCAAGGAAATGAAGGCCAAGGCCGCTGAAGCCGAGAAAACCGGCAACAAGCATTTCAGCCATTTCGGTGCCGACAACAATCTGTTTGGTGAACTCGAAGGCCTGTTCAAAAGTTACTCCGAGTCGGGCACGGGCCGCAGCCGCAAATACCTGCACAACGCAGAAGAGGGCGCGCCCTACAAACAGGAAGCAGGCACCTTCACCCCCTGGGAAGACCTGCCCAAAGAAACCGACATCCTGTTCTACGAAGGTCTGCACGGTGCCGTCAAAACGCCTGAGCACAACATTGCCCAGTACCCCGACCTGCTGATTGGCGTGGTGCCCGTCATCAACCTGGAGTGGATCCAGAAAATCATCCGCGACAAAACGCAGCGCGGCTACAGCACCGAGGCCGTGACCGACACCATCCTGCGTCGCATGCCCGACTATGTGAACTACATCTGCCCGCAGTTCGAGCACACCCACGTCAACTTCCAGCGCGTGCCCATGGTGGACACGTCCAACCCCTTCATCAGCCGCGACATTCCCAGCCCCGATGAAAGCATGGTGGTCATCCGTTTTGCCAAGCCCAAAGGCATCGACTTCCAGTACCTGCTGAACATGATCCACGACAGCTACATGAGCCGCGCCAACACCATCGTCATCCCTGGCGGCAAGATGGAACTGGCCATGCAACTGATCTTCACCCCCTTCATCTGGAGAATGATGGAACGCCGCAAACGCGCCATCGGCGCATGAGCCCGGCGGCCCTGCGAAAATCAGGGCTGCTGCACTGCTTACATTCATGGGTTATTGCTGCATTCCACCCCGTCCCCGTTTGGAGATTTTCCCGTCATGACCACCGCTCACACTGCCCCCACCCCTGACATGGCCCGCCAGATGGCCAACGCCATCCGCATGCTGTCCGTTGATGCGGTGGAAAAAGCCAAATCTGGCCACCCCGGCGCACCCATGGGCATGGCCGACATTGCCGAAGTGCTGTGGAACCGCCACCTCAAGCACAGCCCGGCCAACCCACTGTGGGCCGACCGCGACCGCTTTGTGCTGTCCAACGGCCACGGCTCCATGCTGATTTATTCGCTGCTGCACCTCACTGGCTACAACCTGCCCATGAGCGAGCTGAAGGCCTTCCGCCAGCTGCACAGCAAAACCGCCGGTCACCCCGAAGTGGGCATCACTCCCGGCGTGGAAACCACCACTGGCCCGCTGGGCCAGGGCATCACCAACGGCGTGGGTTTTGCGCTGGCTGAAAAGCTGCTGGCGCAAGAATTCAACCAGCCCGGCCATGACGTGGTGGACCACTTCACCTACGTGTTCCTGGGCGACGGTTGCATGATGGAAGGCATCAGCCACGAGGCTTGCGCGCTGGCTGGCACGCTGCGCCTGTCCAAGCTGGTGGCGTTCTATGACGACAACGGCATCAGCATCGACGGCCATGTGGAAGGCTGGTTCACCGACGACACACCCAAGCGTTTCGAAGCCTACGGCTGGAACGTCATTCCCGCTGTGGACGGTCACAACCCTGCCGCCATCGACGCCGCCGTCAAGGCAGCCAAGGCCCAGGGCGCTCGCGCCGACGGCAAACCCACGCTGATCTGCTGCAAAACCGTCATTGGCATGGGCTCGCCCAACAAGGCTGGCACACACGACGTGCACGGTGCCGCCCTGGGCGCCGCCGAAGTGCAAGCCACGCGTGACGCGCTGGGCTGGACCGCTGCGCCGTTTGAAGTGCCAGCCGACATTGCCGCTGCCTGGAACGGTGTGGCCCGTGGCCAAGCCGCCGACGCCGAGTGGAACCAGCGCTTTGCCGCTTACCGCGCCGCATTCCCAGCCAAAGCCGCCGAGTTCGAGCGCCGCATGAAGGGCGAACTGTTGCCCGCTTTCGCTGAAAAACTGCCCGAAGTGCTTGCCGCCATCGTCGCCAAGGCAGATGCATTTGCTACCCGCAAGAGCAGCCAGAACGCGCTGGATGTGCTGGCCCCGCTGGTGCCCGAGTTCTTCGGTGGCAGTGCCGACCTGACCGGTTCCAACCTCACCAACTTCAAGGGTTGCGTGAAGGCCGGCCGCGACACGTGGGGCAACCACATGAGCTACGGCGTGCGCGAGTTCGGCATGGCCGCCATCATGAACGGCATGGCGCTGCACGGCGGCTTCATTCCCTACGGTGGCACGTTCCTGACCTTCAGCGACTACAGTCGCAACGCCATCCGCATGGCCGCGCTGATGAAGCAGCGTGTGATCCATGTGTTCACCCACGACTCCATCGGCCTGGGTGAAGACGGCCCCACGCACCAGAGCATCGAGCACGTGCCCAGCCTGCGCATCATCCCCGGTGTGGACGTGTGGCGCCCCGCCGACGGCCTGGAAACCGCAGTGGCCTGGGCCAGCGCCATCGAGCGCAAGGACGGCCCCGCTGCCCTTTGCCTGAGCCGCCAGAACCTCCCCCGCCTGGCCGACGAGTCCATGGTTGGCAAGATTCGCCAGGGTGGTTACATCCTGGCCGAAGGTGTAAACCCCGTGGCCGTGATCGTGGCCACCGGTTCTGAAACCTCGCTGGCCATGGAAGCGCACACGGCGCTGGCGGCAGAAGGCATCAGCACCCGCGTGGTGTCCATGCCTTGCACCAACGTGTTCGACCGCCAGCCCCAGGCCTACCAGGATGCGGTGTTGCCCCTGAGCCTGCCTGCCGTGGCCGTGGAAGCCGCCCAGCCCGATTTCTGGCGCAAATACGTGGGCCGCACCGGCAAGGTCATTGGCATGCCCACCTTCGGTGAGTCTGCCCCGGCCAAAGACCTGTACAACTACTTTGGTATCACCGTGGATGCCATCAAGGCTGCGGTCAAGCAGGTGACGGCGTGAACCAGAGCACCACAGCGTTTGACTTGGTGATGTTCGACCTCGATGGCACGCTCATCGAGACATCGCCCGAGATACACACTGGCACAGTTCGGCCTGCCGCTGGTCACCCAGCAGCAGGTGAACGACTGGATCGGCCACGGCACCCAGACGCTGCTGGTGCAGGCCTTGGCCACGGTGCAGGGCATTTCGAAAGAGGCGGTGCGCGCGGCCGACAACTTTGCCGCCATCAGCGCCGCCTTTGTGCTGCACTACGAACAGCGCTGCGGCACCCGCAGCCACCTGTACCCGCACGTGCGCGAGGTGTTGAACACGCTGAAAGGGCAGGGCGTCAAGCTAGCCGTGGTCACCAACAAAGAGGGGCGCTACACCCAGGTGGTGCTGGATGCCCACCAGTTGGCTCCCACGTTTGACCGCGTCATCAGCGGAGACAGCTTTGCCACCAAAAAACCCACGCCAGTGGGTGTCGAGGCGTGCCTGGCGCAGTTTGGCGTGAGCAAAGAC
>JFJP01027750.1_pt1 | contig 28852 bp, 31 predicted proteins | sample 431651 | NCBI WGS metagenome assembly JFJP01 (sample SAMN02602958, study PRJNA72255) | Microbial mat metagenome, whole genome shotgun sequencing project. | biome: fresh water; feature: sink hole; material: water; isolation source: purple microbial (photo- and chemosynthetic) mats found in... | reverse complement strand
TTTAATATGCAAAAAAAAAATGAAACTATTGCAAAAAACAAAAAAATTCCAAAAAAAAACAAAAAAATTTTATAATTTTTTTAAAACTTCAAAAAAAACATGAACACGAAAAAAAACTCTTCCATCCAAAAACTAGGGGTTAAATTCCTCGATCAAAAGCCTGCCTCTTCGCAGCAGAGTTCCCGTAACCCAAAGAAGCTTTCTTCCCAATACAAGGACGCTTCCTATTGCAAGAGCAACTCGATCGAGGTATTCAACGAAGCCGACCGTTGTTTCAAGCTCTACACAAAAAACGATCCTTCAGTCCTTCGTCGCGACACTGCAAAAGCCTTGCTAAAGATCCTTTCTTCTATAAAAGAAGCTCTGGATCTAATGAATTTGGGTTCATATGACGATAAAATGAAGAATTATTACCTAACTTTTAACGGTACAGTATATATATACGATATATGTCAATTCCTTCGAAAATCCGTGTATTCCTCTTTAACAATAAATTTCCTCGCTTGTGCCATCACGTCCTTAGAGTGCCATTTGATCCTAATCGGGGTCAAATTCCTTGAATGGCGAGTTAAATTATACATTGAATTATCGCAGATTTATGAAGAATGCGGTGCTTTGATGCCTGCGTCGAGAACTATCGAGGTTTCTATGAGAAAAGTACAGGAATTAAAGGATTTAGAGGAAAGTGACCCTCCTTTACCTGATTATGTGGTCAAAATCTTTGAGAAATCCTTCAGATTATTAAAGGCACAAGATGTTAAATATAAGCTCCAGGTGATTTTTTAAAGGGTTTTTAGAAATTTTAAAGAGTTTTAAGAGTGGGAATCTGGGAGGTGATGGGTATAAGAAGAAGATTGAGGAGTATTTCGCAAACGATAAGAAAGGAAGGATTCTCGCCATTGTGGAGAGCTTGAGGGTTAATAACTCCAAGGGATTCAATATCGTGCAGAATGAAGGGAAGAACCTTGGGTGGAAACAAACTGCTTTGGTTTTAGGAGTATTTTCCTTTATAATTTCTACATTATTAATTCATTGATTTTTTATAAAATGAATTTTTATGATAAAAAACGAAACGAAATGATGTTTTCTAGTTCGAAATGATCAAAAGCGACCTAGACACGATCACAAAGGGCCTTCTTGAAACAAATGAGAGAATTGAGCGAATTTCAGACTACCGCAGCAAGTCTTTGAACCTCAATGAAGATCAGAAAAAAGAGCTAACCATCAAGAACCGTGAACTGGAGAAACTGACAATCAAGGAAAAAATCTTAAAACAAGCCAGTGAGAATTTTCCTTTAGAATTTCACTTAGAACTGGTCAAAAGTGCTTACGATGTGGGAAATTCTATGATATTTGAAGAATTATCGCGTTCTGCATCTATTCGCTGCAAATTTCGGAGATTAGAAGTGCCTTATATCAGCGATGTCACAATAGTGAAGGATATATCGGCAAATCCTAATATACCAAATGGATATGAGAAAATTCCCTATGATTTAAATGAAGCTGATTTAAAGCTCGAATTGGCGAAACTTCGCAATAAATCAGAGAATTCTTCTAAAAAAGACGAAAATACCAAGGAAAATAAGGAAAAAATGGAGAAAAATGCGAAAAAAACTGAAAAATCAAAGAATTCAGCGAATTTAATCACAAATGAAGAGGAAAATGCGTTAGCTACTGAAGCAGAATTGATGAAAATAGGCCATGAATACGTTTTTATCTTGATAAAAAGGAGTGTAAATCCAGAAAAAGCCATATATGACCTGAATATTATTATGGAGGATGAAGAAATCAAGCCAAAAGACCCATCAGTGAATTATGTATTTATCCCTATAAAACAGTATACAGGGGTCAGAGAAACCTCGCATAAAGTGCCTTTTATCTGTTATAAACACTCGAAAGAGTGTTTGAAGGACGAAGAAGAGAAGAAAAGCCTGCTGATCGATATAGAACCCTTACCAGGAAAGCACCCGCTTATCCGAGCAAACTTCGGATTTGAGAAAATCGACTTGGATTTAAGACAAGTGCCTAAGGAATTCGTCAAATTACCAAATATGGACTATGTGTATCTTACGAAAAAGTAAGAAATTTTCTTTTGAGCTTTTATTAATTTTTTCGTTTTTTAAAGGACTGATAAAGAATTCTTCAATAATGAAAGAGAATTGCAATTGCTGATGAATTTATACGATTTAGAGAAAAGCTTTGGAAATAACAAGATTTCTAGTTGTGAAGACGAGAAAAAGCTTGAATTAGACCTGAATTACGATACGAAGCTGTTGAAAACCCTGATAAAAAGCATAAAAAGTTCAATGGAAGGACCTTTAGGTCATCAGTTTTATCAAGAAAGAAAGGATTTTATGATGCAATTGGCTATTCATATCTGGAATAAGTACTTTATATCGCAACTATATCAAATAGAACAAGTCCATGAGCTCCGAATCTCAAAGGAAATCGCCGATGATCAATACGAACAATATAAGATCATAATTGGCGATAATTCCGAGATTTTCTTGGAAGGAATGAAAAATTTGCTCAATGTACTGATGAAAAACGAGAAATCTGACATTATTCTTCTCTCAAAAATCAGTAAAAATTCAAATAATTTTTAAAAATACCCTATATTTTCTCTAAAATTCCGATAATTTAACTAAAATTTCCTTCTAAAAAGCCTTGGAACTGACTAAAATGCTTGAAATAAAGGAGGAATTCACTCTGGCTAAGCAAAACCTCTCCTTTTGTCTCACCCGTATAACTGATTTCCGCGATAAATCCCTGCTCCGTGGCGTTGAGAGCAAATGTGATAAATTCCTGCCCCACTGTCTCACCTGTTCAAACGAGTTAATTCGCGATACTATCGCCAAAATGAAGGATAAATACATTTCGGTGAAAAATCAAATAAACTGCGAAATTCGGGCAAAAGAGAAAGAAGCCAATAATCGTCCAGCTTTAAACCCTGAAGAAGCTCAGGAAGAGGAATACGAGATTCTTCATGCCTATAAAACCTTTCTCAATGATGATAATAAGGATTCTTCATATTTCGAAACCATTGATTTATCAACAAAACCGATAAAAGAACTCGATTTGATCATTAATTCATTACATTGCGAATTAATGGTAAACTTCATCAGAAATGAACTAAAAGCAGGAAAAGCCTTTGCGAAGAAGAATAAAATCAAAGGGAATACCATTAAGAATATGGAGAAGACGGGGGATCAGAATGCCTTGATCTTCAAGAATAAATACAAGGGAATCGCACAGAATATACAGGCCAAAATGAATATTATGAGCGGGCCTTCTTCTACATTAATTAGGAAAAACGCTTTACAATTGCAATCAACTTTGCAAAANNNNAAAGAACCCTCCAAGCCGAAAGTCGAGAGCTATGAGCAGAATTTGATTGAAACTGCTAATAAAAACCCGTATTTTAACGCGATTCTCTTCATGATGATGGCCGCGAATAAATCCAAGCTTCCTGAGCAGAAATACCTCCTGAGCAAATCCTTTGGTATTTTTTTTAATATTTTCTCATAAAAAAACTCAATAAAAATATCACAAATTTAAAATCTCTTTAAATAGATCATATCCTCGATTGTGAGAAAACTGAGTCCTTTTTCCTCACAGGCCTTATTGAGGATTCGATCTTCGTGATCTCGACCCTCCTCGACGATATCCTAAAAGGTCCAAAATACTCTCACTCCTTCTTCCCCTTCTCCTACCTCTACAACCCGCAATACATCCCTGAGACTATCGCCCCCCGCAAGCCAATCCTCTTATCAAAGACCTCTAATTCGATCACCTTAAAGCTCCCCCCCTTTACTCCTAATCTACTGGACCAAACTTCTTACATAGAACCTGAGAAAAAAGTGATAGAAACAATGAGTCTTTTCGGCAGTATCGCAAATAATACTGAAATTTGTGCCTCGTCTACTGGACTGCAAAACACTGGAGTTCGTAATGAATTGGGCAGTATTTTAACAGTAGGCGATTTAACGATAAATGAGCACTATAGCTTTGCAGTAGCTGCTTTTAATGCTAATCAGGATATGTCTAATGAGAAAGTAGGAGAAAGTCTTCATAATATCGGCACTTATCACCCAGTGCCTATTACGCTATTATGGGCATATTTGGCAAAAATTTCATATCAGATAGGAGATTTCGAGATTTCTTATAAAGCAGCAGAGAAAAATTGCATGTTTTATATGGAGGGAAGCGAGATTGGTGACAGGGTTCTCGATTTAAATGAGAATCCAGTGATGGTGTGGAGGCTTGTTCAGAAGAAATTAATGGATGTCAGTATCGTGGATCTAAGATACCTCACGGAGTCCTTTATCGTAAATGGCGATATTATTGGGGGTTTATCAGTTTTTTTGTAGATTATGGCCAGATGCACGAAAAAGAAGAATAAAGAACTTGAAGCACAGTCAAAAGGAAAATCCTCATTGACTCTCATTGCAAAACAGGTGAAAAATGAGAGAATTCTCAAAAAAATCGAATTTTCGCTAATTTCATTTTCTCATATTTTAGAAAAACGAGCTAAAAATCTCCAATTTCCTCTTATTAGCCTTAGAAACGAGTTTTTTTTCCTCGGATTTTATCACAATGAAAAAGGTGGTTTTCGAGCTTTACAACACGATAATTCCTTTACTCGAAATGCGAACAAAATCGCATCTTTTGCTTCAAATAATCCTGAAAAGCCTTATGTCGATTTCCGACATTCCTAAGCAAATCTGGGATGAGAACCTTCGTTTTGTGTCCAGTAAGCTGTCTTATGAGCTAATTACCATGGGATTTCAATTAAATGAGGGAAATTTGGCTAAAAGAGTGATTTTCAGCCAAATCAAGCTTCCTTTAAAGAAATTTTTCACGATTTCGAAGGTGATAATGGTGCCTGAAGAGACTCTTTCTTCGAAAGAGGAGAAAAAACTGAAAAACAACATAAAAAAGCCCATAATTCCCACAAAAAATATCGAGAATATCCCAAAAGAGGCAATAGAAGTGAAAATGATACCTAAAATTCTCCGAAACATCTATGAAAAAGACAGTTTGCAAGGGTTTTTAGAAGAAAGTCTTGCTAATTATTCTGAAGAATATGCGGAATTTCTCCAGAATTTCATCGATAATTGGAAGGAAAATTTAGATGGTTTATCGTCTTTTTTAGAAGGTGATATCGAGAATATCGAGAAAATAAAGAGCGAATTGAGTGTAAAAGTCGATTTCTGGGAAATTTCTAAAGATTTACCCAATGCCTTATCGAGATTACAGGCTTCTTATAAGAATAGTCCCTTCTATTTGGAGTTTTTTTGCAAGATTATCAGAAGAATGATCGAAAGTGGGATAATTGACATAAAGACGATATTCGAGCAATGCAATCAGCTGATTTTAGTGAATAATGAGGCTTTTTTATGCTTATTAGCGCAAAAGGAGATGAAATATGAAGGAATTAAGCTTGATTTTGACTGGGCTCCTGATACAATATCGTTGTTAAAGAAGGAAAAAGAGACTAATAAAGGAGGAGAGGATAAGGCGATTGAGGTGTTCGAAGGGTTTATCATGAATGAAGAGAGGTTGAAAGGAGAAAAAAGCAAGGGGATTGCAGAGTTTAACTATGAGAATATGTGGAGAGCCGAGCTGTTTTTCTTGAGAGCTACGGCTAAATATCTCGTCCGATACGTAAAATACACGATTTTCTTTAAATTTCCTATAGAATATTGAAGAAATTCAGGGTTTTTCAATTTATTGAATAAATCAATAAATTCAGTTTTTCAAATAAATTGACTTTTTTTCAATAATTTCTTCAATTTATCGATTTTCTTCTTTAATTTCTTCACTTTTTTCCTAAATTTTCAATAGAATACCCTTAAAGAGATCCCAGAAACACAATCACTAATCTATTTCGATATATCGAAAATCGATAAAGAAGGCCTTATCCAATCGATTCAAGAAACAAATAAAAAACCTCTTATCGATCAAAACCTGATAGCAGTCCTTATAATTGTTATGAAGAACATCGCAGATTCATGTTTTCATAGCTTTCAAGCCAAATCCCTCATACAATTTCAAAATAACGTGAAATTCCTGAATAATTTACTGATAAACGAGATGTTGAGTCCTTTTATGCATAAAAACACCGAAATTTGTGGACATTTATCGTTTATTTGTATGATGATCAATGAGATGCTGCTTTTTCTAAAGAAAAGCGAAGGAAATAACGAGGAAAATGAAAATATTAGTCAATTCGAAGAGAAAAAAGAGGAATTTCCCAAATTAGACGATACTTTAACAAAGGAATTCTGGTTTAAACAGAGAAAAAACATCGATATCACAAATATGGCAAATATCATGGCTTATACAGTAAATACTCTTTTTCTTGAAGAAAAATGGCAAATTTTGATCTCTTTGGTCAGGAATTTCTCCAATATTACTCTTCATTATTACTCCAATAATTTACTCCCCTTCTTGATTCATGCACAAAACATCAAACTATTACAGTGTAAGTCCAAAACTGATGCTAAAAAGGCCGAATTGGATAAAAGAATTGAAGAATACAAGAAATGGGAGGTTTATTGATATTTTTCTTTACTTTTCCCTTTAAAACCCCATTTAATTTCCTTTCTTAAAAATTATTAGCAAAAGAAGAAGAAAAACCTTCGTCAAGCTAACCTTCTCTCCGGTGAGGTTCCCCAGGAAAAGCTCGATTTCGAGCGAGATTCCTCAGAGCTAAAGCTTCAAATCGACCTCTATTCTACTAAAGAATCCTTTATGAAATTCAATAAAGACCGCGCCGAAGGCGTCCTCCTTATAATAAACCGCGATTCCAATAAAGTCCTTGAAAATCTTCAACAAATGCGCAAAGAACTGCTGAAATTCGGTTCCCAAGACCTTCAGCTGCATTACGAAGAGCTCTATTCGCTGGACGAAAACGTGAAGAAAAAGAAGAAAAACCACATACTTTACGGTCTGAATCTCGTGAAGCAATACAAGAACGACGTGATCGAAGTGCTTGGTAAACGGCAGGAAAAAGGTGAGAAATTCATGTTAGTTCAGGCTCTTAACGAATTAGGCAATTTATACTTCTCTATCAATAAATTCGCTGAAGCTGAAGGCATTTGGAACGATTCACTGGACACAATTTTCCAGAAGCTTTACAGTCTGAAGTCCTTTAGGAAAATCTTCACTGAAAGTTCACTGGTCGCTTTTCAATACGGCTTCCAACAGAGTCTTGTCGGTTGCAATTTACTGAACAAACTATCATCGATTTGCTATTATAACAATCTATACCTTCAAAGGGAATGTATCTTAATGGCTGCCGAACTGGCCTTTTCTATCTTTAAAATCTCGCTTCCTCATCCACATATACTGATAAAATATGGCGATTATCGGCTGAAAGAACTACTGAAGAACGAAGAGGTTTTCGCGAATAAAGAGACGTTAGACCCGATTGAGTCTTTATTGAGCTTTGAGAATTTATCCTGGATTCTCATTGATTATAATTATACGATAAAAGCCTTGCCGATGCTTTGTTTAATGGACTATATTTCAACAGAAATACTACAAAACCCATATTATTCAATTAGAGCGAAAATCTTGAAATCGGTGGCTTTGAGCCAGATTTCACTCATGAATGAAGCGTTACAGAATCTCGTCCTGGTGGCGAACGAGAAGAATTTACCACTGAATTGGATGAGGGAGTCAGAGTACTTGAAAAAGGAAAAAGGGTCAAACTGGTTCAATCAAAGCAATGTCGTCATACTACAGAACGATATGCCCTTTTATGACGATAAAAACAAGGTATTTTATTGATAAAATTCACGATATTTTACCTTTAAAACCCTAAAATTCTTTCAAAACCTTCTTTTTTTAGGAACAAATTGAGAGTATTTTCACTTTAGAGCTTTCAAAATCCTTTTGGAGGAAATACGGTCTTCTGAACGTTTCCTACTATAAATACGCTAAATGCCTATTGCTTTTCAACCTTCACCAAAGCGACGTTTTTGAGAAACAAGAGACGAACGAAATGCGGATAAACATCCTAAAACGCATAGAAATTCAATTGAGAATCCTGTTAAAATCGATTTCTAATGAAGAAGAACTCTCATTTCTTCTATACAATTTCTCGATTTTTTCGAATAAATCGAAGCTTTTACTAAACCCCGATACTGAGAAATTATCGTTAGATAGGCAGGAAATCGTGAATTTTATGGTGATTTGTGGGTTTGAGGCTGCTGATCACGATATTCTCTTCAGTTTAAAAGAGGAATCTTTGACGTATTTCGAAGGAAAACAGCAGAGAATTGGCCTTATTGTGAGAATTAGGCATCTATTAAGCCAAATAAACTTTTCAATGAATTTTTACACAAGAAGCTTCTTTATTTTGAAGCAATCATTGAATAATTTGATGCTTTATTCCTTTGATAATAGATGTGTTGAAACTGGTGAAGAGCCCGAAAATCCCCAGATAGAGGTGAAGACTGGTGAGAATGAGAAGAAGAAGCCGTTTGCAGCTGTTCAGTCCAAAATAGACCCAAAAAAAGCAGCCTTGCAAGCCAAAGAAGAGGAAGAAAAGAAATTCAATGATGTAAAAAAAAAAAACGAATTTTCGAAACAATTGGTAATTTTTTCATTAAAAAAAATAAATAAAATCGTTAAAATTTCGCTATTTTAAAGGAACTGAAATCAATAGCTGAAGACCGACGATATCGTCGAACGATCACTGGATTTTGGTGGATAAAGTTGCGATACGAGCTCGCCTTGATCCTTTTTTACCAACGTAAATACGAGGATTGTCTGGAATTGGTCTCTAAGATCCAGGAGGAAAGCAAGCTCTTAAAGGACTTATTCTTCTTGCGTCTCGCGAATGAGATCCAAGCTAAAATCCTTTTGAAAAAGGGTCAAATGAAGCTAGCAATTGAGAAATTTGACTTAGTTGAGAAAGAAGTGAAAGAGAACTCCTATTATGATGCCCAATTCGCGATATTTCTGGCTGATTTCGGCGAGATCTTCTATGAAAAACACGACTTTGAAAAGTCTTTGCATTTATTTGAAGATTCTGCAAGGCTTTTGGAGGCTTATTTGAAGGAAATCGGCTATGACGCGAACCCTTCTAATAAGAATGCAAAGGCTTTTGCCGAGAATATCAATATATGCGAAGAACTGATGATTTCTCCCGAAAACGAGCAGGAAATCCTGAGAAAACCCGAATTAAAGCTCAAAGGGAAAAAAGATGATAAAAAGTTGATAAAAGACGATAAATCTAAAAAAGACCCAAAGAAGAAAAACGCCGATACTGAGGCGATAATTCCTTTGAAAATCTCCCCTTTGAACCCTTTATCATCCAGTGATTTTTCAAAGGAAATAAAGCTGAATTTCCACACCTTCGATTTGGCGATAAACAGCACTGAAATCAAGCATAATTCCTATGTGAAAAATCTAGAAATCTATGTGAAAAGCTCATTGCGATTTATCCACAATTGGATGCATTTGCATGCCAGTGATGTTTTCCCTGATACAATACTGGCCAATTTGAAGAAAATCGAGATAATTATCTCTAAAAACTTCAATATTCCTATTAGTTCAAGGCTTTTACTGAGCTTTTTAATCGCGAAATACTATAAGAAAAAGTTCATTGAGGCGATAATTGAGATTCAAACAGTGTATATTTCGAAATATTCGAATGAAAAAGTGAAGAAATACAAGAGATTAGCTGATAGATTGCCGTTTAGAGACCTGGCTCGCAATAAATACCTGTTAGATTTACCGAATTTCAGCCAGAAATTGAAGGAATTCATCATTCCTTTGATACAGAATTCTAAGGAATATCTGATGAAATGCCTGAATATCACCAAGGGGGAATGCCTTTTCTTTGAGAATTCCTTTAAAGTTGAAGAGGTTTTCTTCGAATTAAGCGAAGTTTGCCTGTTTTTAAGAGAATATCGACCGAGAATCAGGTATAATTATGTGGAAATCAATGAATTAGAGGTGAAATTGAAGAATTTAAAGAACTCTAATAACGAAAATTTCATTGATCAAAAATTGGTAAAACTTGAGATTTCTGATCAATTAGATCAGAAGAATCTCGAATTGGAAGCATATAGCTATTTAAATTTCGCTTTGCAGATCAGTGAAGCCAAGAAGGAAATCACTGAGAATTTCTCCAGTCTTGGAGTCAGCAAATTAACTGATACAAGCAAAGTTCCGCTTGATATCATGCTTGAGATTCTAGAACAGGATTTTCTTTATAAAAAGGTTATTTTTGAAGGTTTTTTAAGAAAAAATACATTTTATCACTAAAAAGAATTATGATACGAAATTATTCGATGAAAATAAGAAGAAATCCTCTATAAACTCCATTGATTTAATCACCTATATGTCAAAACTCGCCAGAGAGTCGAAAATACTCACATTTTCAGACCCAAAGCTGCAGAAAACTCTCTCAAAGGTAATAATTCTTACAAAAACCAGTTGATTTATTTGATTTATTTCAAAGCTTCACCGATATTTAAAGATGTATTTGCCTTCATATTCGCAGAAATGTGTGATAAATAGCTTCGATGTCGCTTTAAAAGCTGATATAAAGACTGTTTTCATCATAGATGGTAGCATTTCTTGACTAATTTCTCTTAATTCATATGAAAATAGGCACTGTGATCTGTCGATCGAGCTATAATTCATTGAGCAAAGAGTATAAATTAATCTATATTCTCGGAGGATTAAACAAGGAAAAGATCGTAAGTTCATTAACACAAGAAGAAATCAGTAAAATCATCATGAATGAAGAAAAAGATGTTCTTTATGGAAATGTACGTTCGTCTTTCTTCATAAAATTCCTCGTTTTTTCTTCATAAAACCCTTTGATTTTTCTCAATAGATCTACATAACAGCCGAATATCTCGATAAATTACAGCGAGAAGCCTATAATCTAAAGTCTAGAATGTCTGATTCTGACCAGAAATCTCCCTTAGCAAAATCTCGTGATTTCAAGTATCACATCAAGGATTTCAAGAAACTGATAGAAGATTTTGGGAAGTATTTCTCACAAAAAGAGATAAATTTACGACATGTGAAAAAGCCACAAAAAAGAGCTCAATCAGTAGGTTTTGGCAATGAAGAGGAAGAGGAGAATTTCGACGTTTTGGACAAATATGCCTCGTTTATACCAGAACTCAACTTCGAGAATATAAAGGTCCTCATTGAACTTTTCAATGAGAAAGGACTCAATATCAACAATCAGAACTTCCTAGCGATTTTCAGGTTCTTTCATCATATTAAATATGATCATTATAAACCGAAATAAAGAAAAAAAACGATAAAAATTGATAAATTTCAATAAAATTTATTGAAGAAATCAGGTTTTTTTCAAAAAAAATAGACTTTTATCCTAAAAAATCAATTAATAACAAATATCACTTATACAAAAGATTAATTATTAAATATTTGATATCGCACATATGTAAATATACCCTTCTCCCCCTCCAAACGCCAAATTATTCTGATAATTCCCGAAATCCCCCGTAAAGCACCCTTTCGGTAGATAATTCGCCACGAAAACCGGTTCATAGTTCATCCCCTTCGAAAAGATCTTCATTTGATTAAACCCTCCCGACGCACCTGCCATCACAAAATCCCCGTTTTTTTTACAGAATTGTGCTGTATAAATGCCAATTCCATCTATTTTATAGCCGATTTCCCAGTCAATAACCTTGATTAATTTCCTGCTTTTATAATCATAAAGTTGTAATTGTTCTTTATTCTTCTGATTTCCGATTAGAATCTCTCCATTTCTATAGTCCAGACTATCTCCCATCAGGCAGACTCCATAGATGCTATCAATGCTCTTTTTCGCTCTTATATCCCATATATACACTGAAGTATCCCATCCCCCGCTTATCAATACATTAGGGTCATCATTGATGAATTTAACAGAGAAAATACGGTTAGAATGACCTGGTGATACCCATTGTCTGGCCGTTAGCAATGATAAAGGCTTTTTAGTCTCATCATCATAAATACGTATCGTGGAGTCAAAACCGGCTGTTGCGAAAATATCGCCTTTTGAGTTGTAGTCTAGGGCGAAAACCTCGTTGTTTTCTTCTTTGAAGGAGGAAATAAGGCTGAAATCAGATAGTTTGTATTGGAGGAGAGAACCGTTCGAATTAGAAGCTAATAGGATGTTGTCGTTAGTGGGCTTCCATCTATAAATTGCGATAAATTAATTATACGATATTTTAATCAGAAATTTTAAAACATGATATTTTAATGGGGAGTTTTATAAATTGCGATTAAATTTACGATAAGTTAATGAAATTATATGTGGAATTCTATAAAATGCGATATATTATACGATAAATAATACGATAAATTTTTTGCGGAAAAAATATCTTTAAACAAAAACAAAATTTTACCTTAAACAAGAAACTGCACTTTGTGGATTTTCTTGATTATCATAAAAAGAAGTGTTTAAATTATAAAGCTGTTTGCCTGTTTTCGTGTTATATAGCTTGATATAACCATCAGTAGTGCCTATAAATTCATTTAATGGTAAATATAGCCAGTTTTTATGAAGAATTAATTACCGTTGGCGATCAATGTGTCAGTGCTGTCATAACGAAGAGATAATACCTGTTTTTCTGATATATACACATGTTTTCTGAATCGAATTTTATATTTTTCAGGGTTTTTCTCTTCAAATCTTGAATTTTTGATAAGAAATCAATAAAAATCAAATGAAGGAACGTTATTTCATTTGATTTCACAGAGATGTTTTTGATGATAGGATGCAAGTCAGGACTGAAATTCTTCTCGTTTTCTTTGTTAAAACGTCTAGGAGAGTGGATTGCGGATAGAGGCTTGCTTTGTCCGTTTAAAGCTCGAGTGCTTTCTTTTAAGATTTTCTTTTCCATTTGAATTTATTTGAAATTTAAAAAAATTTAAAGATTTTTTAAAAAATTAAATTTTCATCAAATTTTTTTAACTACGAAAAATAATTGTTTTTTTCATTATTTATATAATATTATATTGAAAATTAAAAGCTTAATTAATCCCGAATTCGTGGAATGACGTTCAGAAAGCAAATTAAATGCTATTATAGCTCTATAAATCAATTATTTCTTTTGAAATAAAGTAATTACGATGTCGAAAATTCAAAAAAATGAGATCCTCAAAAATCGAGCTCCTGAAAGCAAACCTGACACAAGCTCCCCTCAAAAAGAATTCCCTCAAAATTTAAAAGCAAAAATCTACGATTATATCGGCCCTCTATCACAAGCATCCCATTATCTTCAAGATAACAAATTCATCCTTCATGGATATAGGGTCAATTTTGATTCTCCTAAAAAAATTTTCAAAAGGTTTTTTTCACTAAAAAATTTGAAACTTTTTTCATTTTTGTTTTGTTTTACATAGTTTATTTATGCTTCATAATGAATTAGTCAATGTATGGTCACATCTTTTAGGTGCTTTGCTAGTAGTTTTCTTAATACTTTTCGTGGCTTTCAGCTTAAAACCTTCAATCCCCAGTATAAAAAACGAAATCGGGCATGATATCCATCAAATTGTTGCTCCGATTTATGAAGAAATTCAAAAAATTGAGTAAAATTTCTCCTTTTTTTAAAGAATTTATAAAAAACTGATAGAAAAGTCGTAAATGAACATACATTAGAAGCATTAAATCAAATAAAACAAGATTTTTCGGAATACAATAAAAATATCGGGAAAACTTATGAAGACATCAATGAGAATATCAAATATAAAATAAGTTATATTATTCAGCAATTAGATGAGATAAAGAACACCATTAAGTAAAAAAAATTCATTTGATTTTTTGAAAAGGGTTCAATTTTAATTTTAAGCAAAGAAAATGTGAAGTATTTGTGTGGAAATATACAAGACTATTTAAAAAATTACACAACTCTTGTGGTTGAAGACTTATCATCAATAATCTCAGTAAGATTTTCATTATTTTTTCTCTGCCAAATCTTATTTATAGAATCCATCATTAGAGGATAATTTCGCGATTTCTACCTTAAAAAACTACTCTTCATATCTAGTCGATAAATTAGATGTTGTGAAAACCTCAGTCATAGAAAACGTAAATATGCATAAATATCTATATTTGTACTCATTATTCTTCATTAAGATTGATTCTGAATCTTATGATTGGATTGACTTATACACATCATTTCAGACAATAAATAAAGAGAGAAAACCTGCCCAAAACCACGTGACAAGATGGCCTATCTTCATCTTCTTAATCGCGGCGATTCTCTGCCTATTATTCAGTGCTTTCTACCATCTGTTTTGTTCAATGAGCAAAAAAACTTATGATAATTTGCATCGTCTTGATTATGCGGGGATCAGCCTTTTGATTTCTGGGTCAACTTTTCCTCCGTTTGTCTATACATTCTATTGCGAGCCTGGCTATTATATCTTCTATGAATCAGTGATAGGAGCAGCCTGTTTAGTGGTGTTTGTGATGTCTTTATTTGATTCACTACATAAAGCGGAATATAGGAAAATCAAAGGGATTGTTTATGGAAGTTTAGGGATATTTTCAGGTTTTCCAATATTTCATATAGTAATCAAAGAGTATATATTGATAGATTTTCATTAAGATTGATAAATTAATTTCGTTTATTAGGGTTTTGAAAGAAGATGATGGAGGGTTCAGTGCTCTGCCGATAGTTCCGTACTTCTTATTGATGGGAGTCTGCTATTTGACAGGGTTAGCGATATATGTAGCTCAATGTCCTGAAAGATTCAAACCTGGAAAATTTGATATTTGGGTTCTTTGAATAATATTATTGATTTTTAAATTTAATTTATAATGAATTCATTAGGGATCGAGCCATCAATTGTGGCATTTGATGATTGTTACCGCGATAATAATAACATACTTCGGGAGTTTAGAAGCTTATCATTTGAGGATGGAAAGCCGATGCCATTAAAACTTTTATTAACTTCATTTTTTTCTAAAATCTTTGCTTTTCTAAAAAATAAAATAAAAAAAGCTCAAAATTAAATTAATTTATTTAAAGAAAAAACTAATTCTTTTATAATTTACAGGCTATTTTACCAAAAACCAACATAAAATTACACAATCTTCAATCAAGAAAAATGGATATCTGTCTATTTGGCCTGCCAAAGTAAAAACCCTATTTCCCCCCCTCCCCCCTAAAATTCTCGCTATAAGATCTGGAAAAACTAGCATAATCAAAGTGATATTTCAAAAAATGAGTCCCCAGCAAACAATGATGCTCGAGGCCACACAAAGAATCGAGACCGTCGGGGCAAATATCGGTGCCTTATTAAATTTCAAACTCTACGATTTCGCGGGGAATTTCGATTTAAACGATATTAATCCTCCTGAGATCAGCTACTTAGAGAACTGTGGAGCCTTTATTTTCGTATTAGATGTGCAAAATGATGAAAAACAAAATTTTGATGATGCTTTGCAATATTTGACAAAAACGATAGAATTCGTTCAAAAGCATAATAATCACCTGCTTTTCCACATTTTCGTGCATAAGGTCGATTCGGAGAAATTCGCAGTCGAGGAGAAAAACTTATTTTGGATTATCATTTGACTTCGTAAGAAAACATCACGTTTTTATCACTAATTTTTTGAAATTTGTAGAGTTTATGATCATTCTTTGTTCGAATGCTTCAGCAAAGTCGTGCAAAAAGTGATAAAACAAGTGCCTTACGTCACAAACCTATTGGATTCTCTGATAACCGTGAGCTTTTTCCATAAATTTCCTTCATAATTTTTTTTTCAGAGCTGCAAGATGGAAAAGGCCTTTCTTTTTGATATTATTTCAAAACTGTATATCGCCACTGACTCAGCTCCTGTCGATATCGCGAATTTCGCGATTTGTTCAGAAATGATAGACGTTTTTATTGATATTTCTTACATTTATGGGTTTTTAAAAAAAAATTCTTGAGATTTTTATCATAATTTTATTTTTTAAGCCAACAAAAGAAATCAGCACCTATGTCCTATGATCAAAAATCTCAAGCGATCATAAAACTCAATGACTCCACAATACTTTATCTGAAGGAAGTTCAGAAATATATCGCTTTGATCTGTATCATTAAAGAAACAAATTATGACCGAGTTTTTTTAATTGATTACAATATTGATATCTTCAAGAAAGGTCAAATTTGATAAAATTCCTGCTTAATTCATTAATTTTCTTTATAAAAGGCTTGGATCAGCTCTTTAAGATCAATAATAAAGGTTTTTGAAGAAAAAATGATTAAAAAAGGCAAAAGAATTATAATAAATATAGAAAAAATTGATAAATTTCATTAAAATCTCATGGAAATTAACCCTTTAAAAATTTCTTTAAAAATTCAATTTTTATATTCATTTTTATCAACGATTGTTTGAAGAAAAACCCCACTGATTCTTCTTGAAACAGAACTAAGGCGTTCTCTGGGTTTTCTTTACACATTTCTTCCAGTAAATCCGCCGCTTTCTGATAAACATCGCTATGTTTTCCAATATTTTCATATTTAAGCAACGAATATAAAATCTTCCCTAAATCCTGAAAAAAACTCATTTCCCCAACATTTTTCATTTCCTTTTGTTTTTTCCCATCTTTTTCTAAAATAACAAGTAAATTTCCAAGGAAATAACTGATTAATTCCTCATCAAAAAGCGAAAACGCATGAATTGCGAACGATTTCGTTATTTCTGATATATTCCTAATTTTCAAAAACTGTGAGTTTTTCCCTAATAAAAGCTTCTTCAATACAACAAAATATTCTTCATTATCTTTGAAATAGCTTGAATATAAAGCAGTCATAGGTGCTATTTCATCGATATTGAACTGTTCTAGTCTTTCGACGATAATTTTCTTAAAGAAATCCTGGGTTTCCTTCGAGCAATTAAACGTATCTTTTATATGAGTAAATGAATAAAATATGAATATAAGGTTATTATTCGATAAATTCGATGATTTCTCCACATATTTCTTCATTAAATTCCTTTCAAAAGCTGAATAAAACTTGAAACTTCCTTTGTAATTCGAGGCATATGCATGTAATATTGTAGAATATGACTTCTCATCTAAAAACTCACATCTTTCTATGCATTTTTCCTCAAGCTTTATATAGAAAACATCAGTCCCGTAATTCCATTTACCATAACCTCTGATGATATTCGAAAGAAGTCTATCAGTTAAATCCTTGAAATTCGCCAGAATTTTCGCTTGGTATTTCTCATAAAAGCCTTGACACATCAAAGGCCTTTCGAATCTCGTTAAAGAGTGAAGAATCGCCGATAAACCGATTATGTTGATTTCTTCATAGAAAAACACATAGATTTTATTGAATTTCTCGAAAATCAAGGATTCTGGGATAATTTCAGCGATTTTCGAATAAGCGAAGATTAATTGCGAGAAGTCCTGTCCGGACATTTTCTCGAGTTTCGCAGTGCTTATGAACCAATTATCTAGCTTTTTATATAGAAACGGAACTTTTATGTCTGAAGAGGCATAGGAATAAAATATCATGAGGTTTGATTTGAAGGAAAAAGTGTCGATTCTAGTGAGGATTCTATCAGAAAAAACCAATAATTTCTCAGGATTTTTCAATTTCGACATGGTGTAAATAACGTTAGAAGTCTCTTGATCGTTCATTTTATCAATAAAAAACAAGGCTTTTTCCTCTAATATTCTGTTTAATTTCTCTGAGGAACCATTAGTAAAAAAGTCCACATTTGATGAAATCTTTGGATTTTCGCAGAGTTTATTGAAGTAAAAATAAAGATTTGAGATAGATCTTGCATCAGTTTCAGAAAAAATGTGGAAAAAAGACATATTCAAGGCTTTTTCCATCAGGGAGTTTAAAAAACCAGCTTGATTTGAAGAAAAAGTCAACTGGGACTCGTATTTCAAAAGAGTTTTGAAGGTTGTACAAATATTGATGAAATTCATTTTCGAAAGGTTTTGAGAGGCGATTTCTATCAATTCTTGACTGCTTTTCGATTTCAAAACACTGGCATTTATCCAAACGTTATTTATCTTCGATTCTTTGAGCTTTATGGGAGCGAAAGCTTGGGAATTCGTGGAAAATGCTCTAAAGATATTCTTTATTAAAAGGGCTTTTTTCATGAATTTTAATTTTGTAAAAAAAAAACGAGAAATTTTATCAACTTTTTTTAAAAAAACTTGGTTTTTTCAATAAAAAAAACCTTTAAAAACTTGAAAAAATCCAAAATTAAATAAATTTCAGAATTCATTGCAATCCCTATAAAAAATCTCCATTCAAAAAACTTCTATAGAAATATTTTTTTCAAAACCCAACAATGAATCTGAGCTACCACCTCAAAACCACGATTCCTCTAGATCTGACTCCACCCTTTAAGTTCAGCATCGAAAAATTCTTTGGTCCTTCCTTTTTCCCTCCAGTGAGTGGCTTCTTCCTCTCTCTTACCACCCTTCGCAATGATTTAGACTACCCAAAATACCAGAAAATGATGCAAGCCGATAGCCGTCTTTGTGAAGAATTAGAGTCAAAAATCCTGAAATACCTCTCTTTAGTCTTAATCCTTGATAAAAAGTTCAAATTCGAGAGTAATTACCCTAAAAACATCAATATTCCTTTCGTTTGGACCGATTCTTTCAATCCTGGGAATAAACTCAGTATTTCTTCAATGAAATTCGAGGTTGTTTCTCATCTATATAACCTTGCAATCACTGAATTAATCTTCGGCTCTTCATTGATCATAAAGTCTGAACCCGATGATAAAAAACTGGCTTTAAAGCGGTTTCGAATCGGTATTTGGGCCATTCGAGAGATAAAAACGCTATTGCCTTCAATCAATATAGTATCAAATTTCGCTGATCTTTCCTTGCAAAATCTCAGCATTATCGAGTCGATTTTCCTCGGATTCTCCTATTTCTCTTTATTTGAAATCCATGAGAAAAATGAAATAACACTAGGTTTTTCGAACATAGCAGCAATTATTTTCGCTTCTCATAAGAATTTCAAACTAGCAAAAGGAATTCTCGAGCAAAATAAACCGTTATTTCCTTTAGAAATCGCCAAAAAACTCAGTTCTTTATTATATTTCCATGAGGCTTTCACTGAGGGAATCTCTTGCCTAAAAATGCTAAAAAACCATGAAAGTCTTGTTCACGAGGAGCCAAACGGCCAACATATGGGTTTCGCCTTGTCTTATGCGAGAAAAGGCTTAGGAGTTCTTGAGAACTCTTTGAAGAATACTAGTGAATTCACGAATTTACCAGCTAGTTATCAATTAAAACTCACGAATTTAACTGAGGAATTAAAGAATTTAATGAGGATTTTTGATAAAAAAAACAGTCAAATCTATAAAAATAAAGAGTTTTCAGTTTTTGAACTGCCAGGAGCACCAGAAATAAGCTCGAAACTCATTATCGGACCTATAATACCTGAGATTTTCACGAAACCGGCCAGTGAAGAAGCTCTTTTTGAGGTTTTCGTCAGTGAGGAACTGGAGAAAGAACTCAATGAAATTAAAGGATTTATTGAAGAATTCAAGAATAATGCGAAGAACAGAGTTCTGGGATTCAAAGAGAAAAAAGGTGAGGTTTTTGCGAAAAACTCCATAAATTTCATCACGAATTTCACGAGTTCGTCAATGAATAAAAAAGAGATTCCTTTGAATTTAAAGAAGAAATTTCAGGAATTCGAAGAGAAAGGTGGAAGCGAGAAAGTGAAGCTTTTGTATAAGGAGATGATCAGGAAGTGCTTGGATTGCGGAGATGTTGTGAAGAGGATTAAGGTGAAACTCGAAGATGAGAAGAATGAGGAAAAAAAGTATAAAGATCATTATAAACATCTGTGGAATGTCGCTTCTTCAGAAGCCTTGAATTATGATTACTATCAATGTTTGAATGGTAAATTTCATTGAGTTTTTGTTAAAAATTGAGTTTTATTTAAAAAAATCATTAGATTTGCTTGGGAAATTCAATCAGGCTCAAGCAGTTGATGAAGGGATTCTGATGAAATACAGTAGAAATAAAGAGAATATCGAGGTTTTCTCAAAGGGAGAAGAAGGAATTCTGAAGAAAATACCCGCTTCTATTGACTTCAAATTCTTTGAAGCGAACAATCAAATGATTTTACTGATAAAAGACAAGGCAGATCATGTGGAGAAACTTATTGAAAAGAACGATCTCTTGTATAATCAATTCATTGAGTTTTTCGGAAACGTGAACTTAGATCAAAAAATCATTGAAGCCAAACAAAAATCTGCGATTCCAAGCCAAGTCGTCCAAATTGCCATCGGAGCAATTAACCCCCTTTTCTTCGAAATGATGGAAAACGTAATAATTGAGTTTTTTTGAAAATTATTGTTTTTGAAAAATTTTTGAAATTTTGAACTATTTTCAAAAAATTATAATAGATAAAAAACGGACAAATACTTCTAGATTCTCTGGTCACTAACAGTAATACCCTTCAGAATAAACTTCTGAACTCAACTGATAATGCAAAAGCCATAGAAGAACTCACCTTTTCTCTACAAGAACTGACTCAAATCCTGGAGGATTTATCGCGGGGGAGCTCTTTTTATGATAATCTCTTATCTTATTTAAATAATCTAGAACAAACTGTTGATGATTTTATTCTTGCAAGAAAAGCACAATTTTTGAATTTAATTGAAATAATTGAAAAAAACCAGCCAAAAAAACCCTCGAATTTCAATGATTTTCCTGGAAAAAAAGAGGAAAAATTTGAAATACAAGAAGAAAAAAAAGAAGGAAATGAACCAATTTTGTTCTATAATACAGAGTCGAATATGTTTCCACTTGGACAGAGCGTGTTCATGCCCAGCAATAGGAAAGCCATGCAGGAAAGCAATATAATTGTTCTTGAAAGCATGATTAAAACGAATTTGGCTGAGACGAAAAATAAGAAATGAAAGGAAATTCGAATGTTAATTATGAAATTGACAATAAATTAAAAAAAACAATAAAATTCTGATTAAAAATGCAAAAATTCAATAAAATTCAATAAAAAGCAAAAAAGTGAAAAAGTGAAAAAAATGCAAAAAATGCAAAAAAACGAAAAATCGATTAAAATTGCTAAAATGCAAAAAATTCAAAAAATTGATTAAAATTTCATAAAATTGATTAAAATTTCATAAAATTCAAAAAATTCAAAAATTCAAAAAATTCAAAAAATTCAAAAAATTCAAAAATTCAAAAAATTCAAAAAAAACTATAAATTAAATTTAATTAAAAAAAAAGATATAATTTTTTTTTTGGATTTCAAATCGATAATTTCATATTCCCAAGGTTTTTTTTCTCTTTCTTTTTTCTTTCACTCTGATGATATTTATGTCTCACGACGTCTGAACAATAATGCAGACAGTTAACATAAAACCTGATCTTTATTTCATTTCCTTTTTTTTAAAATTTTTTCATTGATCTTTCTTTAGTAAATCAAAAGAAAGATGCATCCATAAAAAGCATTAAAAAGCTTTGGTTTTAGAGAATTTACATAAGGTTTTTCTTTTATTTCCTCTTTTTTTTAAAATAAACAATACTTGATGATATATTTTCTGACACCGTTGATTTTAACGTGAAAAAAAGTTTGTATTCACTGATTTTGTTCATATTTTTCCATTTTTTATCTTTATTTAAGTAAAAATCTCAATTGTTTTTTTTGAACAATTGGTTTTTTTTGAAGAAAATGAAAGATTTTTTTGATTTTTTTTCAAAAATTCAATAAATATGATGAATATTTGTCTCGTTCGTCTGATTTTGTTTGACGACAAAAAACACGGAAATTTCTGAACTTTTTTTCATTATTTTTATTTGTTTTTTTTGAAGAAAAGTCCTTAAAATTTTTATTTAGAATGAAGAATTTTATGGTGAAATGAGCTAAAAATCATGTGAAACCCAGAAAAAAGTAATATAATTTACTAATTTATTTCACTTTATGATGACAGAATCTGTAGGACACCTTCAGAAATAATGTTATACATTATTAATGAGAAAAAAACATAGCTGATTTATTTTTTCTTACATTTTTTTCTTGATTTTTATCTCAAATTTCTAAAATTTAACAGAAAACTGAATAAAAACAAAGAAAAAAGCAATGAAGAAAAAACAAAGAAAATAATTCAAAGAAATTAATTCAAAAACCCAATAAATTTAATTAAAAAACTCAAATTAATTAAAAAATTCATTATAAAAAAAAAATTCACTAAAAAACATCAAAAAATAAAAAAAAGATCGTTTTTTCCAAATTAAATTTCATTTTTCAACTTAAATTCCCTTTCTTATTAATCTTTTTTCATCTTCAAGCTCGAGAGTTCTGCTCTTCCCAACACAATCAGCACGACAAAGAACAGGAAATAGGCTCCAAACAAATAGGAAGGTTCAAGCAGTAGATCATATTGTTCGAATTTATAAGTTATCTACATTTTTATCACAAATTTTCATTTATATGCATATAAATGAATAAAATTTACCATAAATTGCTTATAATGTTCTCTGCAAACCAGTCTTTTTTTGAAGATTAATGTGGGTCTTCCAATGGTATCTAAGTAGGAGTGTGTAAGGGTGGTGTATTGATCATCAACATCGAAAGGCAAAAGAGGCTTTTATACAAAGAAATTCATAAGAAAACAATCAAAAATTATTTAAAATCAATAAATTTCATTGATTTTTTAATGAAGGAAAATTCAATATTTTTTTATTGAGTTTTCAATGAATTTTACCTTGATTTCAGTGGATCCTTCTGGTAAAATGACCTTTAACTCATAGTCTTCAGCGACTAGATCTTCGAAAACGAGTCCAAAGAACTGTTTCAAAGTATATTCGTTCTTATTAGCTTGGTTGACGTATAAATAATGATGTAATGGCAAATTATAGCCTAAATGCCTATTTATCAGAAAATTATCAATAAATTCGATAAAAAACGCAGAAAAAAAACCAATTGCTTTTCCAGCCTCCGAATATTGCAAATCTTGGTCTTAATTCGATTTTTACCTCTTTATTTTGATGCTATTAATTGAATAACTCAAGTTTTTAAAAACAAAAAATAAAAGAATTCACGTCTCTCCATGCGTTTGAAGTAGAGATATTCCCGATCTCGTCAGTGTAATACACCCCCCAGGCGTTATAAGGCAAATCGGCAAAAAAAAAAAAAAAAAAAAAATTTTTCCCATTTTTCTGATAAAATACCGGAATTCTGTCGAGAAGGAGAGTAATCAACTCTTCCGTATTCTCCTGTAAGTAAGGCTCCTTCATTTGCTAGTTTATAAGACCCATCAATCACGATATTCCCCCAATGTGACACCTAATTCATTGATTAAAAAGCTGAATTTTCCTCTTTAATTATATAGAAAACTTCAATTGTTATCTCAGCTTTCTTCAAAACGACAAAAGGAGTGTTATTTTCGAAATGGAGTCTCGTTAAATTGATTGTAAAAGGCGCGATATTCTTGAATGGACCATATTCTACGATACCCCCTCTTTGATTGGACTCGGGTCTTTCTGTATAGGAACTATATCGTAAAATTGATTGAATTTTTATAAAATTATAGAGAAAATTTGATGATTTATTGATAAATTATTAGGAAATTAATGAAAATTAATCAATGAAGAGTTTATTTAAAAGGGAATTATCGAAAAAATTTATTACATTGGAGATGAAGACAGTTTGTAAACGGTTTTCTGCGAATCTACGACATAAGGCGAATAAAACAGATAACTATCTTCGAATTTCACAAATTGATCTTCCTTTTTATTCAATAAAAAATCAATGAAAAATTTCAATAAAAAAATTTGAAAAAAAAAAATTCAAATTTTTTTTTCTCTAATGGGATTGATGGGGATTAATGGAGATTAATCGAAATTGATTGAGATTGATGGGGATTGATAGGAATTTATAAGGATTTAATTCTTTACCATAAGTGTGATTTTAGTCGGAAAAGGTATCATTCTATTATAATAATGTTCTTCAACTACGATCTGTATTCTTTCCTGTGAAGGAATGTAATGGTTGAGCGAGACCTCGTACAGCGTGGCCTCGTTTTTCTGCTTGATTGAGAAATTTTCAATGATTTTATAGGGCAGATTCTCAGTTTTTCCTTTGACTTTGAAGGATAATAAGAAGAGTTTTGAATCTAAACGCTTGGGTATCGTGAAATAGAATTTATTGACATTATCATCACCATTGTTCTTTATACGAAGATTGCTCTCGAATTTCGCGTATTGAGTGTGAAGGTCGCAGATTCGCTCGATTGTCTCGATTTTCATTTTACTTAAGTCGCTTGCAGTCAAGGAAAGGAGGCATTGAAGGAAAAGGAAGGAGATGAGCAGCTGGATCAAAGGGAAATTGGGCATTTCAATTTTTTTATATTTTTTCTTTATTTTAGAAATTTTTGGGTTTTTAGATATTTTGTTCCTTTTTTATTTATTGAATTTTTATTGAATTTATGATGGTTTTTGAATTTTTTGAGTTGATTTTTTGAATTTTATTGAATTTTTCTAATTAAGAAAAAAAAACTCGATTTTTTCACTGAGAAAAAAACTCAGGTTTTCAAGACAAAAAAACATAATTTTCCAAAAGAAAATCCAAAATTTTCTTAATAAAAAACAAGCTTTTTCAAATTAATTAAACAAAACTCCTTTTTATTGAAAACTCTTTCAACAATTGCACTTATCATCATGAGTAGGTTTGAATTTCTCATCCAGTTTTTTATTCCCTCCGATCTTGGATTCCTTCTGTAAATTCTCCAATCCCTCAGCGATATTTATAAACAAATCCTATAAAACCAATAAAAAATGATGAAAATCTGATAAAAAATCTCAACCTCAATCCCTTTATTCTCTTTGGCACTCGTTAATTTGAAAATTGCTCCTAAATCCTATTTTTTTATCATAAAAACTGTATAAATATAAGTGATAACCTTTGCATAATTAGCTGCTTCATCATAATTCACAGCTTCTTGATCTAATAAATCCACTTTATTCCCCACAAGTGCCAAAACTATTAATAAAATATCAATAAAATTATCATTAAAATTATCAATAAAAATTTCAATGAAAATTCAATGAAATGGAAAAAAACATTGAAATTATCAATGAAATTTCGAGTTAATTATCAACGAATTTATCAATAAATTATCAATTTAAATAGAAATATGAAGGAAAACTGACAAAAAACCAATGTTTTTAGGGCCATATAGTCTTAATTCCTTAATCCAGTTCTTTAAAACATCAAAAGAAGCCTTTACAGTGATATCATAGACAATAATCGCTACATTTGAGTCTTTTTTATCAACAAAATCCCTTAAAAACGAGAAATTCTCATGTATATATATATACCTTTGTAATATAAAGGGGCCAATGAGTGGTATTTCTCCTGTCCTGCAGTATCCCAGATCTTTTAATGAAATACCCGATTTTTATAAGGAAATTTAAAGGAATTTTCACTTGGAATTTTATAGGCTGGTCCTTATAAATGATCATTTTTGCCATAAAAGCAGCTCCTAATGTGGATTCATAAAAGGTTTTGAACTCATTGGTCACAAATCTCAGTAATATACTGCTTTTTCCAACGCCTTTTTAAGGTGGGTTATTTGGGGAAAGGAGCGAAATAAGACCTGCGTCGCCTAAGATCACAACTTTCACGTCTTTTGCTTTCAACATTCGAGGTTTTTTGTCAGAAATTTAAAATAAAATAACAATTATTTAATTTATTTTTTCTTTTTTGTTGTGTGTTTTAGCGATTTTTAGCAATTTTTAGAGATTTTAGAGATTTTTAGCGATTTTTTTGCGTTTTTAACGATTTTTTCAATTTTTCAGAGATTTCTTTTCTTTTCGACCTTAAAATCATAAGAAAATTCTTGTGTAAAAAGAAAATAATTGAAACCAGATGGAAAATCCGCGATATTTCGAATTGTATCTCATTCTCGACGAAACTCATCAAACTTTTCATTTCCTCATGCAAATAAACAAACTCAAACTTTAGCATTTCACATGAATGTTTCAAAATCTTCATAATTTTTTATCAGTTGAAAATCAAGCAAAAAACTCATTAAAAAACCCCGAATTTTTCATAAAAACTCAAGAAATTTGATAAGTTTTCTTCTTTTTCCTTGGGGATTTTACTGATAATTGGATTTATTAGTGAATTTATGGTTTTTTCTTTAAAATTCATGATTTTCAGCTTTTTTGGGTTGAATTTTATTTCTAAATTCTTCACCAAAAATATCGATTTATAAAGGTCTAATTCCTCATTAATTTTCAGTAAATTATAGCTAATTTCCTTGTTTTCTTTAAGAATTTCTTCTTGTTTTTCTTCTAAAATCCGACATTTCTCTCGAAGAAATGCGTTTTCTGACTGTAAATCCTTTATTAACTCGTTAGAAACTGGGGTTTATCGTTAAATTTGATGAGTAAAAAATAGACTTTCTTCTTTTGAAGGGCTAATTTCTTGAAGAGAAGGATCGATTTTTTCATTGTACATCATATATCGATTAAAAATTAAAAAAAAAAAAAAATTTAGTATTTTTTTCAATTTTTTCACTTTTCTTCAATTTTTTCAAATTTTATATAAAAATATTTGCGAAAAAAAACTTCATAATTTCTTCTTTTTCCTCCTCAACCTTCTGAAACGTGATGTTCCCAGGTATCAAAAACGTAACGATTCTCGAATTTCCCTTCAAACCATAGATCCAATAAAACCCCGACCTTTTGAAGCATAGCACGAGTTTCTTCTTCGTTTCCAATTCTATCTTGATTTCATCAATAAATTTCAACGTTTCGAAGTCGAGACTGGCAAAATTGATTTTATTAGAGATTTTTACTGCTAAATTCATTTTATTGAAGTAAATCATGCGATAATTCTCCATTTGATTCACGACTTTCATCAGTTGTCTCTCGAGATTTAAAGCCACTTTCTCAGTGTTTGTACAAATAGCTGTCTGAAGATCGAAAAACTGGCTTTTTTCAATGGTTTCTTCAGGAGAATAAGTCATTAACAATAAAAGGTTTTTATCGTAATAAGTCAGGAGTTTTTGCTTTATAATGGACTTTTTAGAGGAGTCGATGATAGAAATGAGAGGTGTGAAGAAGGAAAGCTCGTCAGGAGCATTCGGAAGGGATTTGGAATCTTGAAGATTCAAAGGACCGTAAAGAAAACCGCTGGGAATGTTATTGGGTTTATTCAGAAGACCATAGAAAATATTTTTGAATTTGTCATTTCTTTCGTTTTTGTAATTTTTATCATTTTTATCATTTTTGTTATTTTTTTCCTTTTTGTCATTTTTTGCATTTTTATCTTGTTTGTCATTTTTGTCATTTTTATCGTTTTTGTTTTTGCCATTTTTCTCATTTTTCTTATTTTTCTCATTTTTCTCATTTTTCTCATTTTTTTCATTTTTCTCATTTTTCTCATTTTTCTCATTTTTCTCATTTTTCTCATTTTTCTCATTTTTCTCATTTTTTTCAAAATTGTCATTTTCCTCGAATTTTTCGAATCTATTCACAATTTTTCCCTGATCAATCTCGCATGAATTATAAGTTATATAGAAATAATCATACAGTAATTGCAAATCCTTCTGTTCAAAAGTCGAAAAGACGAAATAGCCACTAAAAAACAACGCGAAATGTTGTAATTTTTTCTCCAGACTCTGTAGTATATTAATAAGATACTGCAAAGAAAGGAACTTTTTCTTATCAATAGGCGAGTAATTGACTCCAGTGAAGTTGTATTTCAAAATATTCAAATACCCCCCATAATGTGAATTTAGTGATAAATAGCTCCTGATAAAGCTCCTCATAATCTGATGAAATTCACAATTCATCGTGTTTTTCTCCACATCGAAATAATCTCCAAGATTCCCATAAAACATGAGAAAACTCTGATAAAAATGATTGATGAATTTATTGCAATTTTCCTCAGAAAAACAACTTTCATCATAAGTGAAGGACTCTATGTTCAAATACTCAGTTTCTATGGTTTTTGTGGGAGTTTGTAAGGAAAAAGGCTTGATCACGAACAAAAGCCAGAGATCCTTCTCTATTTCCTTTAAAATATGGATATAATCATCGAGATAAATTATCTGAAAACCCCCATTATAGTCTTCTTTATTGAATTCTTCAGCTTTTTTAATGTTTTCTCCCAGCAATTCTTCCGGATTTTCTGATTTTTCATTGAAAAACCCCCAAAAATTATAAGATCCTTCACTTAAACCCACTTGATTCCGTTTTTCTTCAGGGGGGATTGAATCTTCTGGGTAGTAATATAGGAGTTTGGTGTCTTGATAATCGGATTCGCTGGGTTTTGGGACTTTGGGAAGGAGTTTTGGGTTAAAAAGAAAGAAAAGGGAGATCGAGAAATCGAATTTACTGAGGTCTTTATCAGGGGGATCCATTGAAATTATCAATATTTTATTGATTTTTTTTGAGATTTATTGAGTTTTTTTGATTTTTTGCGATTTTTTGCCAATTATTTATATTGATTTCTAAAGTTTTTATCGAAAATTAGATAAATTCAAATGGAATTTGACCAAAATGTGAATTTGGAAGATTTATGTACAAAACTGGAGAATTCGGTAAAACAAGGGAAAGAAGAAAAGGCTATTGAGTTTTTCCTGCAAATCCTCGAGAAAAAAGTCTATTTACAAATCGATTTAGAAGAAAAACCCAAGAAAATCCAGCCAAAAATCGAGTTAAATGAGTCGAAAAATGAGAAAAATCCTATTTTTGAAGGTTATTTTTTTTAATAAAGAGAAAATTATTGATTTATGTGAAGAATTTAAGGAAAATGAGAGGAAAGCGTCGATTATGACCGAAGAAAAAGCGAAAAAAGCATCAGTATTCAATGATCTTGAAGAAAAATTCAAACAAAA
>JFJP01037421.1_pt1 | contig 28855 bp, 32 predicted proteins | sample 431651 | NCBI WGS metagenome assembly JFJP01 (sample SAMN02602958, study PRJNA72255) | Microbial mat metagenome, whole genome shotgun sequencing project. | biome: fresh water; feature: sink hole; material: water; isolation source: purple microbial (photo- and chemosynthetic) mats found in... | reverse complement strand
ACCAAGCTCAGATTTTAAAAAGAAATTAAAATCTTTCTCACCGTTAAAAATATAGTTTTGGAAATAATTTTGAAAAAATATCTCATCTTCAAAGGCCATCTTGCCTTTATAGAAGTCTAAAAATATCAGTGGTTGCCAACGGCTTGAATAAGAGTCAAGCCTCTTCTCCCCGAGGTATCCCTCAGTGTGAATGCGATCCATTTTGGCCTGACCCCTAGCAGGTAATACCAGGGACAGGAGAATTAGGAGTTGAACCAGAATAAAGTTAACCATGGTATGTACGTTATCATAATGAGGGCCAATATCATCAGAAATAAAAAGGGAATACTAACCTTATAGAGTTCCAAAACTGGCCGGTTAAACCTGAAGGAGCTAATGAAAAGATTAATGCCCACGGGTGGAGTAATGTAGCCAATTTCAAGATTAGTTAAAAAGACAATCGCCAGATGAAGTGGATTCACACCAAATTGCTCGGCAATTGGGATAATCAGCGGAACTACCACGATGATGGCGCTGAAGATATCCATCAAACAGCCTACAATCAGCAAAAAGATATTCAGCACCAGAAGAAAGACGTATTTGTTGGTAATAAGAGTGCTCATGGTGGCAAGGATCTTCATCGGGATTTCTTCGTCGACCAAATAATTGGTCAATCCTAAAGCACAACAAAGAATTAATAAAATCGCCCCAACCAAAGTCAAACTCTCCACAATCACCTTGGGTATATCCTTGGTCAGTGAAAGATCTTTGGTCACGAAGGTGTTTATCACAAGTACATAGAACGCAGACAGAGCTGCGGCCTCTGTGGCGGTCAGGATTCCACCATAAATTCCACCCAGGATGATAAAAGGAAGAGGAATTTCAAAGCGCCCTTCCCATAATGCTGACTGAACTTCCTTAACTGAAAAGACATGCTTAATTTTTTTTGGATTTCGGCGGGCCTTGTATATCGAGTAACTCCCAAGAATAATCATTAAAACGATACCAGGGAAAAGCCCTGCTAAAAAGAGTGCATCAATATCTACTTTGGCAATGATGCCATAAAGAATGATCGGCAGACTTGGTGGGAAGAGCAGCCCAAGGGAACCACAAGTGGTGATGAGACCTAGTGTGAATTTTTCCGAGTACCCTTCTTCAATTAGAATCGGGTATAAGAGGCCTCCGAGGGCAATGATGGTCACACCTGAGGCACCGGTAAAGGCAGTAAAAAAAGCACAGACAAATAAACAAACAATCGCCGTTCCACCCGGAATCCAGCCTAATAATGATTTGGACAAGCGTAGTAATCGCAGAGGTGCTTTAGATTCAGCTAATACGTAGCCCGCGAAAGTAAATAAAGGGATGGTAATAATCGTTGGTGACCCTGCCAATCTGTATATTTCTACAGACACTGCCGAGAGTTCAATGCCACTGAAATAAAAAGCCGTCAGCGCCAAAGCCGACATCACGGTAAAGATTGGCGCTCCAAAGAGCGCCAGAATAAATATTGAGGAGTAAGCGAGAAGACTCATCTCTCTCCTCCTTGAACAACACCTATGATTAATTGATTAAAAAACCTCAGCGCAATGAGTCCCATTCCGGCCGGAATGATCCCTACGAGGTAAGCGGAATGAATATGCAGGAACCCAGGTGCTCCAAACTCTTTTTCTACCAGATAAAAATCCCATCCGGATTTTGTTAAAACCATACAAACAATTAAACAGAATAAAGCGACGAGGTTCTTGTGGATCCAATGAATAATTTTGGAATGTGATCTTTCAATGAGTTTAGTGAGGATATCCACTTTAATATGCACGTTCTTACTGGTGGCCAATGAACCACCAAGAAAAGCAGAGAGAAAAACCAAATGCCGAACCAGAGGCTCAATCCACATTAGGCTGGATCCAAGCCATCTGAGGACAATGGCAAAAACGGAGAGGCCCAAAATTATAAATAGAGATGCCACAAGTCCGTAGCGGCTAACACGCTCCAAAATATCATCGAATGTTACAAACAACTTCATACTTATTTCGCCTCGTTATCTAGCGTCTGAATGATTTTGGACGAGATATATTTATCTTTAACTTTCGAGATCACAGTGCTCCTCGCCGCAGCTGCTTTTTTATAATCTTCTGCAGGGAATGAAATGAACTCCACTCCGCCCTTTTTAAGTTGGGCACGGGCCATATCATTTTCGGCAGCATTCTTTTGGTTGACCTCTGCAATGAATTTTTGGCTCAGGGCCTGAATCTTTTGCTGTTGATCAGGTTTAATTTTGCTCCAGATTTTATCTGAGACAAGAAGTGCTCCAATAGAGTTAGCAGTAGGAAAATCCACCAGGTATTTAATTTTTGTGTGCCATTGAAGGGCGAGAATCGCCAGAGGTGGCGCATAAGCTGCGTTGATGATCCCGGTCGAAAGCGAAGATAAGACATCGGGAATCGCAAGCGGAACTGAAACCAACTGCAGGGATTCAAGCATAGCCTCCACTAGTTGATCACCTTCCCACGACCAGATCTTAACACCCTTAAGTTCAGCTAGATTTGATATTTTCTTGGTAGAGACAACATAAACGTGACCAATTTCATAGAAGCCCAAATTGATAAAGCCTTTACTCTTTAAACCTTGATTAAACTGCGGAGTCAGTTTAGCTAAAGCTGCAGTTGCCTTGGCCTTATTGTCATAAAAGGTAAACGGTATTTCCATCGCTCTGACATCACCATAGATATCTCCCAGAGTTTTACCGGTAAAAATTCCGCCATGGAGCTGGCCGATGCGAATTTTTCTAATAACATCAGGTTCATCACCAGAGACGCCCCCAAAATAAATCTTAAAAGCGACTTCATTATTTGTAGCCGCTTCAATTTCCTTTGAGAGTTTTTTGAGATTACTTCCCCATGTTGTTCCTTCCGGAACAAGTACCGCGAGTTTAATTTGCTGAGCACCAAAGGCAACAGACGCCGACATAAATAAGGCGGCCAAGACGAATTTCTTAAACATAGTTCTATCCTTCAAAAATGCGTTTTTTATTTTTTTCGATAAATTCAAATCTTTTTCGAGCGATCGCATTGAAAAGATTTAGATGTTCCACAGCCTTATATTCTGAGTTGTCTTCCAATGAGTCACGATTAATATCTTCCCATTTCGCAAACTCTTCTCTCAAAAGTACAGCTTCTTTCTCATATGCTTCCTGATCAAACGCCGGCAGTAATGAATACTGAATCAGACCCAGCCGCATCAACAAGTGGCGAGGCCGCTTCCTGATGGCTTCGCCATATAGCTGCTTTGCCTTCTCTGGATTTCCTCCCAGCATTCTAGGTCTTGAGGCTTCATATTGAGCAAAGAAAATCTCACAAACACCGTTTTCAATATCTGGATCTTTCTGGCAAACCCAATCAAAAAGTAATTTCACTTTGGGCACGTGGGATACTAACGCCACATTATCCTGCTGCAAATTAATCAAACTGCCCCATGACTGGGCAGTAAAAAGAACTGCGGAGTGGTCTTTTTTATTCAGCTTCTGATTCAGCAATTTGAGTAAAGCCTTTTCATCAGTTTCGAGTAGGTCTCTTCTTTTAATGCCTTTGTGTTGAAGATAATCCAAACCGTAATCCATCGATTTTGTATAGATTGCTATGGCATACTTCTGGTTTGGTGATTCTTCTAACCCCTCAAGTCGGTCACCCATGGCAAGTGTTTCAGGCACGGCATAGGCATAGCCGGCGTACCCTTTAACCAGAGTGGCCAGCAGTTCATGATTACTTTTATCCTGAAGATATATAGTTTCCAAAAATTTGAGATTCCCCGGGGCGGATTCCCGAAATAAATCCCAGCTTCTCTCGGAGGTCAGTAAATTTGAGCCCTCGATAAACAAAGGGGATATGTTTCTCACGGCCATTTTCTGCATGGAACTGCACCCTATGAGGCCCAACGACATGAATAGAATCAAATAATACATAGACACCCTAACTTATCAAAATTACTATGCTTCCATCATACTAAGGGGTTCGGAATTCGGACAGAATTTGTTTGTGTGTACATTTTTACCCAGTTTTTCCTTTAGTGCGGACGTAGTGGTATATTAGACATATCACTCTTGCTAATATCTAAAGGTTTCCGCAGGTATTGCCGACAGGATTGATAGATTACTTCAACAGGAGAATACGTGTTGCCCAGTGATCCTATTAGTTCCCTTGCCTAGATAACCCTCACTCATCGACTGAAGGTTACTAAGCGAACAATTAAACGCTTTTAACACCGAGGTCGTCATGAAAACGAAAGAGACTATTGAATCCAAAATTTTGAATTTTGAAAAACCACTCCAGGCAAAGCCAAGAAGCCTTCGTCCTATGCGCTCTCTTGTCGCAACAAGAAGCCTTAAGCCGAAAACAACTGTGGCCAATATGGTGATGGTTAAGCCTGAAGAAATGGAAAAAAGAGTTTAGAAACTCTTGTCTATATCCACTTTAATCTTCTTCTGAATTTCAGATAGTTTTTCTATTTGTCGGGCGTGAATCAGCCCTAGATACTTCTTCTTTAAATCAAAAATTGTGTCCATAGCTTCTAGATAATGAGTTTTTAAACCCCTAAAACATAACTGCCTACTCTCTTTCGGAAGTACCTTTCCACTGGAATCAGCAGTCTCTCCGGAACAAATTAGCTTCTCTTCCTCCATGCTGTTTTCAATGGATTTCACCAGAAGATTAAACTTCTCCTCATAAATGGGACTGTCCTCAACCTCTAGTTTTTTTAGTTTTTCTATTAAATCGGGAATTTTACTTTCGTTATCATCCCCGGTTTTAAATCCTAAAAAATCAGCAGATACGCTGAAGGAAAATAGCAAAATGGTTATTAAAATAATTCGAACCATGATTGACCACCAGTAAAAGGTTTAAAAAGAGTCTCACATTCCAAAATAAAACGGCTAAGGGGGAAGCCCACAACATTGGCATAATCCCCTTCAACTTTGGAAATAAAAGTTAAGGAAGGCCCCTGAATTCCGTAAGCACCCGCCTTATCTAAAGAGTCTTTCGTCGAAAGATAACGTTCCATAAGTTCTGAGCTAATTTTATTGAAAGTAACTTTTGATTCTTCAACAAATGAGTGAGAAATTTCCTCATGACCTAATCTCAAATTAAGCGTGACCGCCGTAAAAACTGAATGAGTCTTGCCTGAGAGTTCATACAGAAAGATCCTTGCTTCTTCTTCGCCCGAGGGCTTTCCGTAAATTTTCTCTCCCATACACACAATGGTATCAGCAGAAACGACTAAACAGCTATCAGTTCTCTCTTTATAGACCGCTTCTCCCTTCATCTGTGCAATGTGCCTGGAGTAGTTCACAGGATCAGTAAAATGAGATTCCTCAGGAATATTTTTGATAACAACTTCAAAGGGAAGCTGCAGGTGACCCAGGAGTTCTTTTCTGCGAGGGGAAGCACTGGCCAGGACGAGCTTAATTTTGTGTTTTGCCATTACGGAGTATCCAAATGTAATACTGAAGATCACTCATTTCCCGAACTTGCATACGTTTATTGGTATACCGAGTTTTGAGATCTTTTAAATAAAAGTTTAACGTAGATTTATAGTGACTGTCGTCCATTTCTTTTTGCGCGAGCTCACCATTTCCTTCAATTTTTTTCAGTAAATTATCCATGGATTTCAGGTTGGTTGTCTCCATTCTACGAGTGTATTCAACTAGGAAATCAAACCGTCGATTAAGCTCATCACCCCAAAGTGAATAGCCATGCTGGATGGCCAAATCTTTTGGACGATCCATACTTTTCACAACCGGGGAAGTGTACTTTTCAAGCCAAAATTCCCGTGCCAGCTCTATGGTTTTAATCCTACGAGTCAGTAGTTCTGTAATCTCCAGCGCACCAGTAACCTGTTCCACTTTAGAATAACTCTTGCCATTCGTTTCCACTTCAAACCAGGCCTCTTCGGCAATCGGCGCGGTTTCGGTCGCCGTGTATCCACGCAAGTGAAGTGATAACTCATGACCCTCAAGGGCGTGGCGTTTTTTGAAGTGAGATTTTCCACCGGGATAGTGGAAAAAATCAAAGGAAGTCATCTTGCCTACTAAGCTTGCGTTAGGTGCAACCAGCATGACTTTAGCGACAGGAGGAAGGGCGGAATTATTCTGAATTCGTAATTCATTGAGTTTTTTTATCTGGGCCACAATGGCAGTATCCTCAAGCTTCATGGTCTCTTCAGAGCGAGCAAAATCCGATTGTTTCTGAAACAGTTCTCTCTCGAACTGGGCCTGATTGGCCTCTCTGACCAGGACCGGTAAACTTAGGGCGTCTGTCTCTGGCGATAACTCCAAAGGAAATTCTTTTGCGTCTCTTGGATGCCAAAAGAGATGCCCTTGATGGACACGAACGAGATGAAAAACTTCAGACTTAGACCAGTTGATTTCCAAAAATGAAACTGAAGTCGATGGCCCCACTCGCACCAATGTGCCATCCATCAAATAGATCCAGGCGACGGAATCAACATCAGTTTTAAACTCATCCCCCTCATTTATGCGCGAGAGATGCTGCACAGAGGCCTGCATACTGCCTCTGAAGACCTGGCATTTTCCACGGCATTGCAAAACTTTTCCGACGTGTTCAAGTTGACGGTCATCTCGCAGGCGCAACTTCCAATCAGGAGTCTTATCTTTGAGGGAACGTTCAAGTAGCCACTTATCAACGCTTAACCATTCTTCGGGATCTTGAGTCGACCATGGTATGAGTGAGTACCCTTGGCCCTTGAGGGGCTCGCTATCCACTTCTACTTCTTTCTCCTGGACGTTCCATTCCACTTTTTGGTGGAGATCCCTTGGAGAAAATCTTTGATGCCCCTTCAACTCAGGCAAAACTTCAGACTCAATCCCCAGGAAATCATCAATTGACTCAGTCTGCGACCAGACCGGAAGTGATGACCACCATAGACTCATGGCGAAAGCCGACCAAATCAGTTTATTCATGGAAAATTCTCATGCCTTTCTCTTCGGAAAACTGTCCTAAAAATTTACGATTTTAGGAGTTTCTGCTAGAGTGGAGGTTCATTTTACCTATTCGATTGGAGTTTCCCCCCATGGAACCACGTGAAGCGGCCCCAAGTTCAGAGAATTTCTCTTTTGTAGAAGCCGAAAGGAAGATCTTAGAACTCTGGAATAAGAACCAAATTTTCCAAAAATCACTCGATAAAACGAAAGCTGGAAAGAATTATATTTTTTATGATGGGCCTCCTTTTGCCACTGGTCTTCCCCATCATGGTCATATCGTGGCTTCAACTTTAAAGGATGTGGTCCCAAGATATTTCACGATGAAAGGCTACTACGTTGACCGTCGTTTTGGTTGGGATTGCCATGGACTTCCAATTGAACAAGAGATCGATAAAAAGTTTGGTATGTCTGCTTCAGATTTTGTTGCGGCCAATGGTGTAAAAAAATATAACGATGAATGCCGGGGAATCGTTGATCGATACGTCAATGAATGGGAAAAAACCATCGGCCGTTTAGGTCGCTGGGTTGATTTTAAAAATGATTACAAAACCATGGATATTAATTTCATGGAATCAGTCTGGTGGGTTTTTAAAGCAATCTGGGACAAAGGCCTCATCTATCAAGGTAATAAAATTGTTCCTTACTCACCCGCTCTACAAACCGCTCTTTCAAACTTTGAGGCCGGTCAGAATTATCAGGACATTCAGGATCCAGCTGTCACGATTCTTTTCAGAACCAAGAAAGATCCAAATACGTATTTTGCTGCATGGACAACGACTCCCTGGACTCTTCCAGCGAATCTTGCTTTGTGTGTTCATCCAGAAATTGAATATGTAAAAGTTAAAGACCTTGATAAAAATATTTTTATCATTATGGCCAAGGCCCGTCTCGAGGCTTACAAGAAAAATTTCAAATACGAAGAAGTAGAGACTTTTACTGGTGCAAAACTTAAAGGTGAAAGATACGAGCCACTTTTTCCTTATTATAATAAACTTGAAAAAGATGGCTACTTTGTCATGCTGAATGACGAATACGTCACAACCACTGATGGGACAGGTATTGTTCACCAGGCCCCGGGCTTCGGTGAAGACGATAACCGAGTCATGAAAGCTGCAGGCCTGACTGAAGTAGTAGTACCACTGGATATCTCTGCTCGCTTTACTGATGAAGTGACTGACTTCAAGGGCATGCCAATCAAGGATGCCGATAAAGACATCATCAAAAACTTAAAAGATCGTGGACAATTATTTCTTCAATCGACTCTGGTCCACAGTTACCCAATGTGCCCAAGAACAGATACGCCACTAATCTACCGTGCCATGCCTCAGTGGTACTTAGCTGTTGAGCAAATCAAAGACAAAATGGTTAAGGCCAATCAGCAGATCACTTGGGTACCTGAAACAATTAAAGACGGCCGTTTCGGCAAGTGGCTCGAGAATGCTCGTGACTGGGCGATCTCAAGAAGCCGCGTTTGGGGCACCCCTCTTCCTATTTGGATCAACGATAAAACTGGTAACTCAGTTTGTATGGGATCAATTGCAGATCTAAAAAAATATTCAGGAGTTGAAGTTAAAGATCTTCACCGCGAATACGTTGATGACATTCAATTCACAATCGCTGGAGAGGAAGGAACCTATAAACGTATTCCAGAAGTTCTGGACTGTTGGTTTGAGTCTGGATCAATGCCATACGCTCAACTTCACTACCCTTTTGAAAACCAGGATATTTTCAAAGCTGGTTTCCCGGCCGAGTTTATTGCAGAGGGATTAGATCAAACCAGAGGCTGGTTCTACACACTCACAGTGTTGTCGGCAGCGTTGTTTGATAAACCGGCGTTTAAAAACGTTATTGTGAACGGAATGGTTCTTGCTAAAGATGGCAAGAAGATGAGTAAACGTCTAAGAAACTACACTCCACCTGATGAGTTGATTGAAACTTTTGGTGCAGATTCTCTTCGCCTATTCCTTATTAATTCAGGTCTCGTGAAAGCTGAAGAGCTTCGTTTCACCGATGAAGGTGTGAAGGACATGGTTCGCCGAGTGCTTTTACCATGGTACAACTCTTATAAATTCTTTATCACCTACGCAAACTCTGACGGCTGGAAGCGCAGTGATAAACCCGTGGCTTCCGATAATATTTTGGATCAATGGCTTTTGTCTAAACTTCAGACGTTAGTTAAAAACGTTAACCATGAAATGCAAAACTATCGTTTGTATAATGTGGTTCCGGAACTTTTCGATTTTATCGAAGATCTCACCAACTGGTATATCCGTTTAAATCGTCGTCGTTTCTGGGAAGAAGGTATGAGCGCAGATAAAACTGCGGCCTACTCTACTCTCTACATAACACTAGAAAGTCTTTCTCGCTTGATGGCGCCATTCACTCCGTTTCTGGCCGATCACATTTACCAGGAACTAAAAGTTCTCGGTGGAGCGTTTGAAGAATCTGTTCACTTGTGTTCGTACCCCGAAGCGCAGGAGCAAATGATTAACTCAACTCTGGAAACAGCAGTTGGGCGCATGGAACAAGTGATTCTTCTTGGTCGTCAAAAGAGAATTCAAGAAGGTGTGAAAGTTAAAACACCACTTAAAACACTAAAGGTGATTTACCAAGATCCGGAACTTCTCAAGGAAATTAAAAAACTTGAAGATTATATTAAGATCGAACTTAACATTAAAAATGTTGAGTACATGACCAACGAGTCGGATTTCGTCACACTTTCGGCCAAACCAAATCTTCCCGTTCTAGGTAAAAAACTGGGGAAAGAAATGGGGGCCTTCAAGCCACTAATTGAAAAACTAAGTTCTGCTGATGTTCAGAAAATTGAAGATGGCGGATCGGTTACGCTTAATGGAGTCTCATTTAATTCGGAAGAAATTCTCGTTTTCAGAACTGCCAAGGCCGGAACTCAAGCGGTGACCAACCGTTTCGTCACAATTGATCTGGATTGTACTCTTGATCAGGACTTAATCGATGAAGGTTTGGCGCGTGAAATCGTCAGCCGAATCCAAAAGACGAGAAAAGATTCTAACTTTAATGTTTCTGACCGAATTGATGTGACTGTTCATACTTCAGAGATGCTGGCGAAAGTTTTCAAGAAGTATGAGAGTTATATTTCTTCGGAGACTTTAATGGTGAAAGGATCTGTTTCTGAGTCACCTTTAACGGGTGCGATGGTACATGATATTGATGAAGATAAATTTGAAGTGAAGGCGGTAAGAGTTTAATCACTCTTACCACCCTCATAGATCTTAGTTTTCTACGTATTCTGTACAGTAAGTAGTTTCCCAACACTGATAGAACTGTGGTCCGTTTGGAAATTGTGAAACCCATCCACACTGAGTTCCCTGAGCTGTTGCCACACAAGTACGATTAGCGCTGAACCAGATTGAGTAGCCGATGATTGCTACGAGTGCCAGTGCCCCGACTGCACCCACAACATAATAACCTTCCCAGCTTGCCCCTGTTGAATAGAAGTTTTTTGAGTTTTCAGTAATGACTTGAGCTAGCTCTTCTGAAGTAGTTACTTTATCAGTAAGCAATTTTAATTTGAGTGAAAGAGCTTCAACTTCTTTAGGATTTTTTGATTTCTTAGATACTAGGTCCATGATTTCATTTTCAGTCAGACCTTTTTCCATTAATACAGAAAGAGTCTGGTAGAAAGCTTCTGTTTTCTCAGTCATGAAAGCAGCATCTTTTTGATCCCACTCAACAGTCAAAGAATATTGGTACTCATCAAGTGCTCTTTCAAGCTCCTGAACAGTTCCTGAAGCGGCCATAACATTAAAAGTGAGGCAAAAACACAGAAGTGCTGAAATCAGACGCATGTTAGCTCCTTAACAAGGGTTAATGAGGAGTTAATAGGATAAAGGGGCCTTGGCGTCAACTCATCACCCGTTGACGCGGCGCAATCTTTCAGGTTTTTTGCGCTATCCCCAGAAACGATGTGAGAAGTGAGCCAGTTAGCTCAAACTTCATTTCAGGTGGGACATTTCCGGAGAATATTTTAGTGACTGGAATCGAACTAAACACGGGCTTAATTCCAATGATCTCTTTTTGCTCGAGGTTGGCCAATTTGCAATACTTTTCTAATTCATGAGGTTTAATGAACAGTCTAAGGACATGCATATTTTTAGCAGTCGTTGGGATAAGCCATTCAACCAACTTAATAATCACAAACCACGCAATAATGTTTCGGTTAAATGTATGGAAGAAAAACTTTCCACCAGGTTTTAAAACTCGAGAAAATTCTTTGATCACTGTGGCCGGATCTTCTACATGCTCTAGAAAATCCATAGCACAGAGGGCATCAAAATGCCCGTCAGGAAATGGCAGATGAAAGGCATCACAGGCTAGGTATTTAACAGTCTGTGTTTTATCATAGCGTCGGGCTACAACTAGGCTTGATTCTGACAAATCCACCCCAGTCACGTGGTGACCGGCCAGAGCAAGTTCATTAGATAAGAATCCGGCGCCACACCCCACATCAAGAATGGTGGACCCGGATTTTAATCTCTGAATAATCCAGGGAGACTTAACTTTATTTTCAGCACGCAAAAGTGCAACAGGATCGTCAACGGCAGTATACCACTTGTCACCGTAGTTATCATAGATTGAGTTATCTACTTCGTTTGTCTTTGCCATGCAAAACTCCATCGAATGATCTGGTATAACATAAAAATAAAAGTCACTGATAACTGGATCTTGAGAAATGAGAGTTCACCATTTTTCCATAGAAGATAAGCGCAGAGGAAACTTATAGGATGAAGAATGAAGAGCATTGAGTGAAGCCATTGTTCAGCAGGAAGACATATTGGTGCGTGAACAAATTCATCCTTGGTTATAAAAAGACAAGAAAAGCCACAAAGAATTATATAAGGATTGATATCACCCGCGCCCCACACAAGGTAAGCATAAGGGGCAAGAACTGTCACCGTATCAAGTGGGTGGCCGATTTTTTCCCAAAGGGGAAGTCCACGTTTTTCATGAAAGTAGAATTCATCTACAAACATGATGATGCCTTGAAGAATAAAAGGCACATAAAGCAGAATCATTTTTTGGCCTCGAACATACCACCAAAAATCGTGAGTCCCGGACCAAAGGCAAGGCTGATGACTTTGCCTGAATAATCCGAATCCAGGATTTCTTTCCAAACGTGTGGAAGAGTGGCAGAGGACATATTCCCTCTTTCTTTAAGCACTTTTCGACTGAAAGCGACCTGCTCGTCAGATAATTCCAACTGGGCCTGTAGAGAATCAATGATTTTCGGTCCACCCGGGTGAATGGCAAAGATTAAATTCTGATGAGGCTCTTTAGTTAAATCATGTAAAAATGCCGGCAAATGCCCGCGAATTTTATCCGGAACTTCTTTGGATAATGTCATCTGCATACTTGTGGGTGAAGGAACCCAAGTCATATCGTTGATAGAGTCAGGAATAATTTTCTCCTTCACACTCTGGACCTCTAATCTTCTTCCAGATTGCTTAGAATCAACTGAATACTTCATATGGCCATCAGCAAACAGAGACTGGACGACCATTTGCTCCGGAGAATGGTTGGCGGGATCAAGATGCAGGCTGCACATCTCAGTGTGAACAATATCGACTTTTTGGCTTCGGGCCAGTGAGAGTGCCTCGGCCATTCTCACAGCAGGCAAAGAAGCATAACAACCCATGTGGTAGGCATGGGTCACTTCTGGTGCCTTATTTTTATCACTGAAATAAATCTGAGGGGCACTGGGGGCCAGATACCCCGTGCAAGTGACGTGAACTAAATGATCTGGAGTTTCAGCATCGGAATAGAACTCTTTCAAAACTTCCAGACACCGCTCCCCAAAAAATGCATGCCTCTTGCCAATATCAAGCCCTGATAAGGAATTTTGGGAAAGTTCATAAATGATGTTTCGATCTGTTTCAAAGAAACGTTTTTCGATCTGCCTCTCACTAATGCAAAAGCGCTTCATAATATTTTTTAAACGGTCACGGTCTGGCAAGTGGGCCAACTCCATTGAGCGGTAATGAAGGTCAACGATCCAATCTACCAGCTCAGACTGTCTGTCCTGGAATCGAGGGAGAACGGAATGAAAAGAATGGAGTGCTACGGAAGTATTCATCATTTCAAGCTTTTAGCTTTGAATAAGGGCCGTGTCACTAAACAAGGCATTAACAGGCCTTTTTTTATTTGAAGGACCTCAAAGCTACTGCATAATAGTCCTATGAAGATTCTCCCTCTACTTTTTGTGATCTTTAGTTTTCAGGCGCAAGCGCAGAAGACTTTGTCTTCTCAGGCATTTCAATCCAATGTCCGTCCCGTTCTTTCAGGTATTTTAAGCGATTTCTATCAGATGATTACTCTCTTTCCGGATTTTCCTAAAGAGCTTGTAAGTATCGTGGATGAAATTGATGACCTTCATGGTGAGAAAGAATTGATTCGCGAAAAGTGTCCGAGGAATCTGGAACTGGCCTGCCTCAGTAACATAACCAACCTCAGAAACCGCCTGGTGGGCGTTCAGGCCAAGACTCTGGAGTTGATTTCACGCCAGAAGATGTCAAGCAGCCTTCACATGAATCCTCTGGCCGGCATTAGAACGACAAATGAATTTATGATCGAGCTAGAAGATATTAAAGGCACTCTCGATAATGCTGCCCTCATAATAAAGGCCGGTGCTTATTTGAAAATGCCTACCCTTGAGGTCGTAAAAAAAATTGATGGTCTAAGTACATTTGTTTCTCTGACGGTGGTGGAATACATACCCTTCACGTATAAAGAAGATTTTCGGAATTTTTATTTTAATTTTATTCATCCCGTTCAGCAGCAGATCTCACGGAGTCAAAACTATGAATTTCTTAACCGCAATATTAACTCACTCAATTTCTCTTTGAATCTTTTGAATCAAAATCTTACTAAACGAAATAAAAAGACCCCTGAGGGCATGGGCGCTTATTTGTCGGCGATTCATAGCCGCTGGAATAGTATTCTGAGAAATTATTTTTAATATTTTGAAATAAAAAAGGCTCCTTTCGGAGCCTTTCTTTTTAACTTAGTACTTCGAAGAACGGGTACGTACGTTTGTCTTGTGACGACGCTTTTCAGCGTTCTCAAGCTTTTCTTTCATCTTAACTGAAGGTTTTTTGTAGTCTTGACGAGCGCGGTATTCTTTAACGATACCGAAGGCATCACACATACGTTTAAACTTCTTAAGAGCTTTCTCTGCTGGAAATCTATCGTCAATGTCGATTTGAATTGTTGCCATGCTCATTACACCCCCTTCAGCGTAGCGATAAAAAGCCGAAACAGCTTTGGTTTTAGGAGGAAGAAAGTATCGAGATGGGTGTGGTATGTCAACGAATTGAGGCGCCGCACTGTATTTTTCTTTTTTACACCCTCCTAGGACGTTGGTAAAACTCCCTTCATGCAATTAGACGCCTTCAATTTTGACTCAGAAAATGATCTTCCCCTAGCGGCCAAGCTAAGGCCGAAGAGTTTGAATGATTTTTTTGGGCAAGCAAATATTCGCCCTCAACTTGAAAAACTGGTTTCTTTTCCACGTCACGTTATTTTCTGGGGGCCTCCTGGTACTGGTAAAACGACGTTGGCCTATCTCATTTCGGGCCAAATCAAACGTGAGCTCCATGTGTTCTCGGCCGTCACTTCTGGAATCCCAGAACTCAAAAAACTAATCGCAGAAATGCTTGATCGAAAGAAAAACTTCGGCAAAGAAAGCATTCTCTTCATTGATGAAATTCACCGCTTCAATAAATCTCAGCAAGACGCCCTCCTTCCCTATCTGGAAAACGCTGATTTTCTCTTCATTGGTGCGACAACTGAGTATCCACACACTTCATTAAATAAGGCCCTCATTTCGAGAGTCTCATTGATTGAGTTAAAACAATTAGAAGAAAAAGATCTGGTGCTCATTTTAGAAAAAGGCGCAGAAGATTTAAAGCGTCCGGAGCTAAAAGTATTTATTGGTGAATTGGCAAAACTCTCCAACGGAGATGCCAGATTCGCCCTCAATCAACTCTCCCGCCTTCAGGCCTATGACCGGTCAGAACTTGATGATAGAGAGAAAGTTTTAAAAGAACTTTTTCAGCATGCCAGACAATATGATCGAAATGCTAATCGCCATTACGACGTGATTTCAGCCTTTATTAAATCCATCAGAGGCTCAGATCCCCAAGGAGCACTACTCTATCTGGCAATTATGCTTGATGGTGGAGAAGACCCGGAATTTATTGCGAGAAGGCTGATGATATTGGCCTCTGAAGATGTGGGGCTCGCCAATTCCCAGGCCCTACAAATCACAACCAACACCCATTACGTCACCAAACAAATTGGCATGCCCGAAGCACGCATTACTCTTTCGCACGCCACTGTTTACATGGCCCTGTCACCTAAATCGAACTCGGCATATCTGGCGATTGATAGCGCCCTGAGTTTTGTGAAAGAAAATCCTACAATAGAAGTACCGGGTCCTCTTTCAAATGTTTCCCCAGAAAAGAAAAACTACAAATATCCTCACAGCTATCCCAATAACTGGGTCGACCAAAATTACCTTCCCAAGGATGTTGAGACCAAATTTTATGGGCCGCAATTTAATGGTTCAGAAAAAGCACTGGTTGATCAATACGTGAATTTCACTGGAAAAAAGCCTTAATCGGTCTTTGATTCCTTAAAGTACTGACTGATCATAAAACTCACAGGATAAGAAATAACTTCTCTCCAATAATACTCCATGTCCTTGTACCATGACGGATCGTGAGACTTAACAGTCATTACCAGGGCCTCAATCCAGTAGTAATAGTCATGAGGATGAATATTAAGATTAAACTTCGAGTGAGTCTGGGAAATTCTTAAAACTTGTTTTCGGGCATTATCATCAGAGTGATCCAGAAAACCCATAAAAAATTCCAAACCATGGAGCAAAGCCTTGTCCTGATGTTCAAAATCAGTATGAATAAAATAGTCTTTGATTTTTGGTTTGAGAAAAAATAGATGGCCGTAAAAGGAAGAAGCAAAATCGGAGTCTCGCTTAGACCGCATATAGGAAGCCTTAACAATCTCAACCTTATCTTCCCAGGTTTTTTTTCGTTGCTTATCCATATTGAAGCTACTTTATTTCGCAGTTTAACTTGCGATCAAATCGAATACGCTCTTTCGCTGTAGTCTGGAGAACAAATTTAATATTTCCCTCGGCCTTCAACTCATCTTTGGTGTGAACCATGATTTTGATTTTCCTAACCGGGCACTTTGCCCAGTTACAAAGAGCAAAATCAAGCGGTGAAGGAGTTGAACGGTACCAACCTGAGTTATCGTTCCAGTCAGGCATGAACATCGCCATTTCAATGATGCCGGGAAAATTTTCGCCCTTAATCCAGAACTCTCCTTTGACCATGGGTTTTTGTTCCCGCGGGGCAAAGAATCCCTTCATATCAGCAATGATGAGTTTAAAGTGTCCCGCCCCGAATTCAGTATCGTGACAGACCATAGATTTATTTGAAGAGGCAAAAGAAGCAGAAGATATAATGAAGACAAAAGCTAAAAAAATCGTTTTCATCACTCAATCCTTTGAAATGATTAGATTTTATTATCTAGAAAAAGGCATTCATGTGCAAGAAGATTTTTTTCACCTTGTTCCCACTAAAAGGGAGAACAAGGCGAAAGAAAAAGAATAATTAGATCAGGGCGTCTGGATTCATATTTTCAAGATGGTACTTCACGCTGGCAAGGAACTTACTTCCAAGCTCGCCGTCAATCAAACGGTGATCGTAGGTATGAGTTCCATACATCATGCTACGAATCGCCATCGCATCATCATCCATCACCATGACACGTTTTTTAATCACGCCAGTACAGAAAATTCCAACCTGAGGCTGAAGAATAACTGGAGTCGCAATCAAAGTTCCAAATGAACCGTTGTTAGTGAAAGTATAAGTTCCACCAGTCAGATCATCCATAGTGAGTTTTTTAGTTTTGGCCTTCGTTGCAAGAATATCCAGCTGCTTGGCAATACCAGTAAGATTCAAGTTACCAGCATTTTTTATCACCGGAACAACTAGACCCGTCGGAGTCGCCACTGCGCAACCAAGATTAATGTCTTTTTTCACCACGATGTTATCGCCTTCAATAGAAGCGTTAACCAAAGGATGCTCTTTAAGAGCCTGTACGATGGCGTAGAGAACAAAGTGTGAATAAGTGAGGTTAATTCCCTCACGTTTTTTAAATTCATTCTTAAGCTTCTCACGGGCCTTCACCAGGCTTGTCATGTCGATTTCATCAATCGAGTTAACGTGAGGAGCTGTTTGTTTTGAGAGAACCATGTTTTTAGCAATAGTTTTTCTCATGTTATCCATAGCAATGATTTCGACTCTCTCACCATTACCACGAGTTTGCGCTACACCAGATGGTGCAGCAGACGGAGCTGGAGCTGCTTTGGCAGCTGCAACCGGCACTCCACCTTTTCCACGAGAAGCAATATAAACTTCTAGATCGGCTTTATTCACTCTTCCAGCTGCTCCAGAACCCTTAATATGTTTAAGCTCTGACAATGCCACTCCAGCGTCTTTGGCCATCGCCTTAACCAGTGGAGTGTAGAAGCGAAAGCCTTCTTCTTCGTGAGTCTCAACAACCACAGGAGCAGGAGCAGCTGCAGGAGCCTCAACTTTAGTTGGAGCTGCTGCCGGAGCTGCGGCAGCTTTAGGGGCTGCACTTGCAGAGACAGCGGCATTCATATCGTCTTCAATAATCGCAATAGGACGACCAACATCAATAGTTGCGCCTTCAGGGTAAAGAAGCTCTACGATCTTACCTTGAATCGGACTTGGGATTTCAGATTCTACTTTATCAGTAGAAATTTCGAGAAGGATATCATCCAATTCGATAGAATCTCCTACGGCTTTGTGCCATTTGGTAATGGTTCCAGTCGTGATCGACTCACCCATCTGGGGCATAACAATTTCAATACGTGCCATATAATAATCTCCTTAAAATCTTTTATAAATTTAGAGCGCGACCTTTCGCTGCCAATACCGCTTCACCCAAGAACTCGCCCAAAGTCGGGTGAGGATGAATGGTGGCAAAAATTTCTTCGTCTATCCCTTCCATCGTTCTGAAAAGAACGTACTCGTGAATAAGCTCTGTCGCCTGAGTTCCAACAATGTGGGCACCTAAAAGTTCTCCGTGCTTGCCAGTCAGAACTTTAATGAAGCCGTCTTTTTCATTTGAAGCAATGGCTTTACCGTTTGCCATGAAAGGAGCTTTACCCACTTTATACTCAATGCCTTTTTCTTTTAATGCTCTTTCTGTGTAACCAACTGAAGCCACTTGAGGCTGACAGTAAGTACAACCTGCAATATTCATCTTATCGATGGCATGAGGATGAAGACCCGCAAGATGTTCAGCAGCGACTACACCTTCGTGAGAAGCTGCATGGGCCAGAAGTGGCGGTCCTGAAACGTCCCCAATAGCGTAAACACCTTTTTGAGTTGTCTCATACATTTCATTTACTTTAATGAAGCCTTTCTCAGTTTGAACGCCGGCCTTATCGAGACCAAAGCCATCGATCACACCCGTCATGCCCACCGCAATGAGGCCCATTTCAAAATTGTAATCAGTTTTCTTGCCACCTTCTGTGACCGTTAACGTAACATCTTTGCCATTGTTTTTGGACGTTACTGCCTCGATACCAAGGTTCATCTTGATGCCGTATTTTTTGTAGTGTTTTTCAACTTCCTTAGAAACGTCTGTGTCTTCAATCGGAAGAAGATTTTTTTGCATTTCAAAAATATGAACGTCTACCCCAAAGGCATTCCAGAAATAAGCAAACTCCATTCCAATAGCGCCAGCGCCAATGATCCCCATGGACTTAGGAAGTTTTTCAATTTTCAAAGCTTCCCAGGCACCAACAAGTCTTTTCCCGTCATGCTCAAGCCCAGGGAAAGTTCTATACTTCGCTCCCGTGGCGATAATCACGTTCGTTGCAGACACTTCTTCTTTTTTTCCATCAGCAGCGGTTACTTCTAGAACTTTGGCGGATTTAAAAACACCTTTGCCACTAATCACTTCGATTTTATTTTTCTTCATGAGAAAAGCGATACCTTTAGACATATTGTCTGCGATATCGTTGGCACGCTTAACAGCAACACCAGCATCCAAGCCTTTCAAATCAACGTTGATTCCTAGACTTTTAAGATCTGCAATTTCATGCACAGAGTGTGCAGATTTTAGAAGTGCTTTTGTTGGGATACAACCGCGGTTCAAACAAACCCCACCGAGTTTATCAGCTTCAATGATCGCAACTTTTTTTCCTAATTGAGCGGCACGAATAGCGGCAACATAACCGCCGGGACCAGCACCTAAAACAACAACATCAAATGTTTTGGCCATGAGAAGGAATCCTTTTTTATCAAGAGAGTCTAAATGTCCTGAAATCTTGGGGTTTGTGCTGCGCACTTGTCAATGAAACATGGTCGCTTATACGTAGACGAAAGCTTCTAAAAAAGGCTATAAGAAGCTCCATGTCAAGATCCCAATCTTCGCTATCACTGACCCCTGGTGAAATCACCTCGCTTTTAGCGCTTTTTCCAAAGGGCCTGGTCGCCGTTGACCTTGAAACCACGGGACTCTCACCTTTGGTGGACAAAATTATTGAAATTGCTGCCGTTAAGATCACCCCCGAAGGTGAAATCACGAGCTTTCATTCCTTGATCAATCCCTTAATAGATATTCCGGAATTTACCATTCAGTTTCACGGTCTAACTAATGATCATTTAAAAGATGCTCCCACACTCAAAAAGCCACTTAAAGAATTTTGGGATTTTGTCGGTCGCCACCCCATGATTGCTCATAATTCTTCTTTTGATCTGGGTTATCTGATTAAGGCTTCCCACGATTTTCAAATCGAATTCCCACCACTAGATGTTTATGACTCTTGCAGATGGGGCAGGGCCGTTTATCGACCATTAGAGAAACAGCCGGCGAATTTCAAACTCTCCACCATGAGTGAATTTTGTGGATTTAAATTGAATCACCACGTAGCGATTGAAGATACTTATGCGTGTTTAAAAATCATGGCCGCCATCGGTGAGCTGCCTATCGATCAAAAAACTCCAAGAGAGAAAAGTTTTGTTTTCCGCCTATCTCAATTCGATAAAAATGATTGTTTTAACTTTTCGACTCGCCTCAACGGTTTGACTCAACTTGTGCAGGCAAAGAATTTACTGACTCTGGAGTACAAGGGCACCTCAATCAAAGACTCCCACCGTCCAGTGCGGCCAATCGGGCTGATGCCTCTTCCGAGAGGGCCGGTTTTATTTGCAGAGTGTCTCTTAACCGGCATGAATAAATCATTTCTCCTAAAAAAAATTAAATCATATGCCAAGCTTGAAGCTAGCTACTGGCGTGCGGGGCCTCAATGAAAAATTTTATCAATAAAGAAAATTTGAATCATCGATTGATGCAGTTATTTATTCTGCTGGCCCACCTCTTTCTATTGAATTGGATCATCTACACCTTGTATGAGGGCGGCATTCTTCCCTTTAAAACGCTGATGTATCACTTTATTGGAATTTCAGTTTACGGGGCACTACTCATCCGCTTTTGTGCCTGGTTTTATAAACGAAAGTACTTAAAAGAATTGGAAAAAAATGGGCATGAACCTAAGCTGGAAAAGTGATTTTCAAGCGGCCTATAAGAATTCTTCTGATCTCTATCAGTTCCTTGGCTGGAATTGCCCAACCTCTTTAGTCGAAAATCAATATCCCATTTTTATTCCCCAAGGCCTGGCAAAAAAAATAAAATCTCAAGGCAGAGACGGAGTTCTGGCAAAGGAATTTCTTCCTGACAGCAGAGAATTAAATGACGCCGGCATGGCCGATCCCATTGGGGACAAAGAACATTTTAAGGCCCCGCAACTTATTCATCGCTACGCCTCGCGGGCCCTCTTTACACCAACCAGTATCTGTCCTGTTCATTGTCGTTACTGCTTTAGAAAAAATGAATTAAATGCAAGTGATGAACTCTTCGAGGTCAATTTCACAAAGACGCTGCAATATCTGAAAGAACACTCCGAAATCAGTGAAATAATCTTCACCGGTGGTGATCCACTGACTCTTTCTAACGAAAAACTCGGAAACTATCTTCAGGCCTTCTCTGAAATACCTTCCATCAAAGATATCCGGTTTCATTCTCGATACCCGGTTATTCTGCCCAGCCGCTTGGATGAGGGTTTTAAAGATCTCTTAAAGAATTACGCTGAAAAATTTCGCACGCTAAGCTTGGCGATTCATGCCAACCATGTTGACGAGTTTGATTTTGAAAGCATTTCTAAAATTAAGGAGCTTTCCCAACTTAATATTCAACTTCTCTCTCAAAGCGTGCTCCTGAAAGATGTGAATGATAATTTGAATGCTCTGCTGGATTTGTTCAATCAATTTATCGCGCTTAAAGTAAGACCCTATTATCTGCATCACCCGGATCAGGTTAAGGGTGGTCTTCATTTTTACCTTCCGCTTGAGGAAGGCCGATCGCTTTATGCTCAACTTCGAACCAACCTCCCTGGTTGGGCCCTTCCCCATTATGTTATCGATATACCGGGTGGGTCGGGCAAAGTGGGAGCATTTAATCCTGAAACGATGGCTTTCAGTGGCCACTTATTGGGCCTTAATGGAGTGCAAGTGCCGGTCCAAGAACCTGACTTATTTACTATTTAGTTTATTTCCTTGGTTCTAGCGCATTCAGTTGCTAAAATCTCTCGTATGAGTCAAACGATACTAATTGAAAGCAATGAAGATCTCAGAAAGATTTTCTCTCTAAATTTAAACACCTTTGTTGGAACTGATGTCATTCATAGAAAGAATGCTGACGACACCATTGAGCTTCTGCGCATTCTTCCGCAGGTAGGATTAGTTATCACTCAGGCCAAAGTTGGATCTGAGGACACAGCCGTCAAAATTTACAATTTTATAAAATCAGAAAACCTCGCCACTGCCCTGCTTATTATTGGTGAGAGTAAAACGATCTCTGGCGAAATTGTATGCCTTAAGGCACCAGTGAGCTGGGAGATGCTGATCAAAGAAGCTGCCCAGCACTTGGGAGTCAATCTTCAGGATTCAATGGGCAAAGTAAGACCAGATTTTTTGCCGGTTGGGGTTCATTACTTTTATGACATCAGTAAAACTCCCTGTGATATTTACATCCGAATTAAGAAAGGCCCGAATGAATTTCAATTTGTAAAACGCATCCACTCAAAAGATGTTTTTGATAAAAATGATATTCAAAAGTATGAAGATCAGGGTTTGAAAGAATTTTACGTCCCTAAAGATTACATTCAATACTTCACGACCTTTGTCACAAATACTCTGATTCAAAAATTGGAGCGTGAAGACCTGACGATGGAAGATCGCATCCTGACGACTGCCAATGCCCATGAAATTGTCCGTGAATCTATCCAGGCGATTGGCTTTGATGATGTCTCTGTGGAGTTATCAGACGCGTCCATCAATTCGATGGTTAAATCTGTTAAAAATTCGCCACAGGTGGCCCAGCTTCTTAAATTTTTATTCTCCAATAAAGTTTCTCACGCCTATCAGCACTGTCACCTTCTCGCCTTAATGTGCCATTACATACTTTCAAAACAAAGTTGGTATAAGCCAGAGCATCTCGAGACCCTCAGTTTTGTGGCCTTCTTCTCGGACGTAACACTGAAGTCAAATCTTCAAATGCAGATCTCTTCTATGAGAGAATTAACTGAATCAAACTTAACTGATGAAGAAAAACGTCAGGTGCTCAATCACGCTAAAGATGCCGTGGCCCTCATGGCCAATCATCCTGATGCTAATGACTACATCAAAACAGTTCTCATTCAGTCCCATGGTAAGACTGATGGAGTGGGTTTTGAAGAAAATCCAGGTGAAGACCTCCACCCTCTCTCAAAAGTCTTTATTGTGGCAGATGCATTTGTCAAAATTCTTCTCAACCCTACAATGCCATCTAGTAAGAAAGACATCCTTCCTATCATTTTGACCCGCTTCCCTAACCCAAGTTACCAAAAGATTATTAAGGCCTTAGAGCAGAAATTTCAGTAGTCAGATCCACTCCTTGACTTAGAATTCTCCTCCTCGTAAAACGGTGCCAACTACTAATCAAACGAGGGTCTATGAAACTTCTTTTGGCGCTATCAACTCTCTTTATTTTGAGCTCTGCTCATGCCTCTTATTTTGCCACACATTGCTCGAACTCAAGAGCGACAGTGAAATGGGCGAGCGGCCACAATACCAACACCATGACCGTTAGCAGCTATGGCAGCGAAGAAAAAGACGTCATCATTCCAGTCTTTGACGTAAAAATTGATATGCCTTCAGAGGCAGTTATTCACCAGGAAAGCATTCACCGCTGCGGGTATGCCTCATTCACAAAAGTTTATGCAGGGAAAGTGGTCATTACCCCTTCAGAACAGGCGCCTAATGCCCTGGACTTCGTCGGTGAGAGCAAGAAGATCGAGACTGAGGTTATTTGCACTACCCATAGAAATGGCCGTGCCCCATGCCCTGAAGAACCTGTTGAAACTATTAAGAAATAAGGCTTTAAAAAAATAAGTTAGTGGTTGACAAGTTTCGATGGAACCAGCTAATATTACTTCACTTTTCTCGTTTATGCGGTTGTAGCTCAGTTGGTAGAGCGTCTGCTTGCCATGCAGAAGGTCGTCAGTTCGAATCTGATCAGCCGCTCCATAAAAATCTTGGCACTTTTCAACATTCCTGTTTTTTCGTTTCAATCTAAGCACTTATAACTATAAGGAGTGCATCTAACCTCTCGCTTCTTCATTTCAAGACATTTCCTCATTTTTCATCAATCCCTTACCAAACGCTTACCGGCCACAAATTTTCAGTAGCAGCGGTCCATTCTCGACACATAGGTTACAGTTTATACCGAAGACATAGGTTACACTTTTTTGTTAAACGGGTCGTCGACCGGCTCAACTCTCGAATTGTTCCGGTCAAAGTATCCAAGATCATAATCTAAGAATGAAACAACCCAAATTCCATCCTCAACTTCCTTGATTCCTACTTCCTGACCTGCAAAAGCAGTGCTTAAACTAACTTTTAATCCTTTCTCACAGATTCGTCCGCATTTAGTGACTTGAATCGTTTTATCGTGAAATGGATAAAACAGTGGTTCCATTCCTTTATAGGCCCTTTCGGAAGGTTTATAAATTTCTGAAGGATATTTCATATCAATGCCCTGATGAGGTCGTTCATTATTAAAAACTTCAATAAAATTATCGAACTTCTCTTGTTGTTGAAAAAGATTTAGGCCCGCTGGTTTTGTTGTCTCTTTTTTTAAAGTTAAATGCATTCTTTCATGTCTTCCATTCTGCTGAGGATGACCAGGTTCTGTTCTCTCAAGTGCAATTCCTAGTCGAAGCCACCAGACAGAAAGTTTGGTTAATCCATAGAGTGAGTTTCCATTTGCGAAGGGAGAACCATTGTCCGTCTTTATAGCATTCGGTAATCCAAATTCTTTAAAAACTCTGATAAAACTTTCTAGAGCAAAATCTCCGCTAGTACTTGTGAGAGCCTCACAGCTGAGGAGAAATCTTGAGGCGTGATCCGTAATTGTTAATGGGTAGCAATACCTCTTATCTCCAGTCATAAATTCACCCTTGTAATCAGCACACCAAAGCTCATTTGGATTCACTGGATTAGAAAGATGAGTCCCTTGCATGTCTTGTGCTGCGTGGTTACGACGTCGAAGCTTACTCTCTACAAGTCCATTGCGATCAAGGACTGCGTGAATCGTACTAATCGCTGGGAGTTTTATATCAGCGTGTCTTCTGCTTATTTTTTCTCTAATTTTAGGTGCACCCCATGATGGAAATTCTTTTTTTGTTTCGAGGATAAGTGCTTCAACCTGAAGTGGGATTTTATTGGCATAACGATAGGGAGTTCTCTTTTGTTCAATAAGAGCTTCATTACCCATATCTTTGTATCGGCCCCATAGTTTGTGGCCGGTTTTTCGAGAAATACCAAACTCCCGGCAAAGGGGGGCCATTTTCTCGCCCTCAATTAAACGGGCAATAAATTTTAGCTTTTCATCCATTTGAGAACACTCCTGCCACCCCATATAACCTCCTGTTATAGGAAGATTATAACCGAGTGATTTATTTAGAAGTGTAACCTATGTGTCCGGTATGAAGTGTTACCCATGTCTTGAAAAGAACAAGCGACAAGCATACGCTTGCGTATGGTCGCTGCTTTCTTTCTAAACCACTAAAACCAATCCCTTTTTTCAGCAAGCACATGCTTGCTCTACTTCGTTTCTGTTTTCGCAATCAAAACCAACAAAAAAACTCCAAGGAGATCCGTATGGAAGCATCCATGATTCAAACACCTGAACAAAAAATGGCCCCCATTTCTGATTATGCAATCCTCATAAAAAAAATGAGGCTTCTCAGAAGGCTCACCCGTCAGCAGGCCGAGCATTTCTTCGATTTTTCTTTTAAAAATATCGAGAAGCTAGAAAATGGTCGCGGGGAAATATCTTTAGAGCAATTCAAGATGTTTCAGGCGAAATATGGCTTCTCGGACACTGAGGTCGAGGCATTAAGGTCGGGCAGGATAAAGGCAACAGACGATGCCCACTCGATTAGAAAAAAAATCACTACCGATAAAAGGGAGAATCGTCGGTTCTGCCACAGAAGAATAGGCCGAGAATGTAAAGTCCTGAAAGAGCTGCGACTTCAAAAAGATCTAGACCAGTACAGCGCGAGCAAGAATTGTCAGTATGGTGAAAAAGTCATCGGTTTTATTGAAAATGGTCGCATAGCACTTACTGAAAAAAAGATCCGTCATATCGTCGAAACTTACGGCTTCACTATGGAGAATTATCATCAGCTCCTAAGGCAGCCACTATTACGTCATGAAATGATAGAGCAGTGTCGTTCGATAATAGGCCAAATGGATGAAAACAAGCTAAGAATTATCATGCCCATGCTCCAGAGTATGAGTCATAGCTAACCCTGTCCTGGCTCAAAAAAATAACCCAAAATTACCAAAGGAAATGTATGAATAGCCTAGTAAAAATCGCCGTCTCTCTCACCATCCTGGCCGCATCCACAGGTCAGCTCCCCAAAATGATCTACAAGATACAACTGGCCCAGCTTTACCTGATAAAGGAGTCCCAAGCATCTAAATGGGGCATGCCCATGCTGCCACCAGAACAGTCGCGACCAAAGCGAGTGAAAAGAAAAGTTCACTGAATTCAAAAACAGTCTCCTTACGGTGACGCTCGCTCCGCTCTTTGTCCTTTTCGATCCTCCCGCACGCTCATGCCATCCGCTTCGCTTCAGGCATTCACCTGCCTGAAGTCGGATCGGGCCAAAAATCTGCGCTCCCTTTTTTCCCACCTCGGGCCTCTCTTTTGGGTGAAGAGGCCCTCAATCAAGTGGGAAAAACACAAATCGGAGACAGAACATGAATTCAGAAATCAAAAATCAATTACATAAACTCGCCTTAAAACGGTCAATCCCGTTCTGCATGGGCTGCTACGAAAATGCCCCATCAGGAATCTGCTCAAAATGCGGCTCCGACGATCTGGCCCGTCTTGTTCCATCGGTAGGTTTAGACTGGGGTACAGATTGGATCGTGGAGCATATTCTGGAAACTGAACTATCTCCCGTGAATCAAGAAGACGCCTTCGAAGAATCAATCCGCCAATGCTATCCAGAGACCACTCAAGTGGGATGGATGACATTTGATACCGTAGAACTCATGAAGACCCAAGATCCTATTAGCTGGCAAATGGCGGTTTCGGAATTTGAATCAGAGCGAGAGTCTGAAGAAACCATATACTCACCAAATTCAGGTGGTCATTTTTATTGGATCCATGAAGTAACAAACCTGATCGAGAAGGAATTATCCTGACCCGGTGACAAATCTTTCAAAAGAACCCATAATCTGACCCAACAGAAATCTGGAAAGAATATGAATCACACCACGCCTGCTGAACAACGGCAGCTTAAGAAAATTCTAAAACTGAATACTCCTTCAAAGAGCCTCCACGGCGAATATATGGAGGAGGCAAACGAGTTCTTAAAGGAACTCAAAATCTATAAGTCTCTCGCAAAATCTGCTGGCACCGAATTACCAGTGACCAAGGCGAAACTTTTAGAATCATCCATCTTCAAAAGATCTTATCTTACCGCTTGGGTGGATGATGATTGGTTCAGCTCATTCGCCCCCTCATGTGTGGCAGTCGCAACTCCCGCTTTAACCATTCTTAATCTATACTCCCCACCAGCCGTTGTCATTCCGGCCTCAAAAATTAAAATGAAGGGCCAGTTCTTTTTATCAGTTCTTGAACACGAGTTCGTTCATGTGAATCAGGCAATTGATGGGAATTTCCCTGAAGCTTCTGGTTTTCTAGGCGACCCTTTTGAAAATTTCATGGAATATGTTACGGCCGAATTTCATGCTTACTTCACTCAGTATGCCCATTACCCTGAAAGTTATCCTGATCTGAGTAAGCTAGGGTTTGGTGTAACTGAAGCTTCTATTTTAAGGGCCTACACCCAGACTCTTGAACTTACAGTACTGGATATTTACAAGGGGAACCTCCCAAAAAAATTAGTTGAAGATCTTCTCAAGAAGCTTTCTGAGGAGCTTCCGGCAGCCTTCAAAAAAGCCCATCTTCCAACAATGGAAGCCATTAAATATTCGATAAGCCTTCCAGAATACCTCAATCTCGCCATTCAGAATCTGGCCCTGAATCTTGAATCACCACAAGACCTCCCAGAAAGCTTCAAAGCCCTCAGAAGATGGATTGCCTCCAAAACCAGAATGAATCCCATAAGCAATTGAAATCATCTCGCAACTGTCAATCTTTTTGCCACTTTCACCATAAGTCGGGATTGTAAGATTTACCTGAGGACTTTTTAATTTTTCAGGATCTGAGATCATACGCAAAAAGAAACGGCTCATTTTATGAGTCGAAAACATTAGTCAAATGAGCAGAGAATGCTCGAGGAGAATTTATGAAAAGATTACTTATTGGATTACTGGCGCTAGGAAGTATTTCTGCATTCGCTGGTTCTCTTGTATCGAATGATTCCCTAGAGAGAGTTAATTTTGACTTTAATTCTTCAACGGGAGTATTAACTATTGAAAGTTTCACAGCGCACATTGAATCCTCGCAGATTCTGCTTGAGATTGTTTCAAGAGACCGATCTTCAATTAAGCTTTTCGCTGCAACAGGCGCAATTACAGAAGATGGAATGGATAACGTGGATACCGCGGGAATGCTCTCTTTGCCAGCAACCGTAACATATGACTTAATACTTTTGCCTTTCAAAGCGACAATTAAGGGGCTTACGAACACAAAATATCAAAAAGATTACAATTTGTTAATGTCGGCAATCAATTCTGATGAAGGCAAAGAGATTACAGTTTCTTCAAAGAGATTCGAAAGAATCATGGAACTTCTAAAACCCTAGTATAAATCACAGTTTCTGATTCGAAATATTGAGATGTATAAAACCGGATGCCAATAAAACAGCATCCGGTTTTTTTACTTCACAGGGTTTCGAGTTCCAGGTTTAAATCCACGCCTTGCTGAACATTTTCAAATTCGTTCCCACCTGAAGGTGAAAATCCTCTTTCAACAAAGTTTTGAGTGGGATTAAAATCAAGCTTGGGTAGTGATTCTTCAAATTTGATTTTTGCTTCTTCTTCGGCTTTTCTTTCGGCCTTTAGCGCTCTCATTTCGGCTCCCACCGCTCCGGTGGAGCAGCCAGAAATTCTGTGTCCTTCCGGTAACCGTGCGTGAAGCAATTTATTTTTACTGATATGATAACTGGGGGGCCTCTTGTCGGATTTCGTCCTCTGAGTTCTC
>JFJP01005357.1_pt1 | contig 28859 bp, 32 predicted proteins | sample 431651 | NCBI WGS metagenome assembly JFJP01 (sample SAMN02602958, study PRJNA72255) | Microbial mat metagenome, whole genome shotgun sequencing project. | biome: fresh water; feature: sink hole; material: water; isolation source: purple microbial (photo- and chemosynthetic) mats found in... | reverse complement strand
GACACAAGCAGCGCCAGGGTTAATTGCAAGAGTTTTAGAGGACGAAAATGGCACGTATCGCTGGCATCAATATTCCGCCGCAACAGCATTCTGAAATTGGCCTGACCGCCATCTTCGGTATCGGTCGCACACGCGCTCGCAAAATCTGCGAAGCATGCGGCATTGCATATTCTAAGAAGGTCAAAGATCTTACAGATGGTGATCTGGAAAAGATCCGAGACCAGATCGCTCAATTCACCATTGAGGGTGACTTGCGTCGTGAAACAACGATGAACATCAAGCGTTTGATGGACATCGGTTGCTATCGGGGATTCCGTCACCGCCGTGGTTTGCCCATGCGTGGTCAGCGTACCCGCACCAATGCGCGTACACGCAAAGGTCCGCGCAAGGCTGCCCAGTCACTGAAGAAATAACAGGAATTAAGAGACTAGTATGGCAAAAGCTCCTGCAAATAACGCGGCCCAACGAGTTCGCAAGAAAGTTCGCAAAAACGTTGCTGATGGCATTGCACACGTTCACGCGTCGTTCAATAACACCATCATCACGATTACCGATCGCCAAGGCAATGCCCTGTCGTGGGCATCGTCCGGCGGTCAGGGCTTCAAGGGCTCACGCAAATCAACCCCATTCGCTGCGCAGGTGGCGTCTGAGGTGGCTGGCCGTGCAGCCTTGGAACAAGGCATCAAGAATCTGGATGTCGAAATCAAGGGCCCAGGGCCTGGTCGTGAATCCTCGGTTCGCGCCTTGGCAGCGTTGGGCATCCGTATCAACATGATTGCGGACGTCACGCCTGTTCCCCACAATGGTTGCCGCCCCCAAAAGCGTCGACGCATTTAAGTTTTATCAACAAGCCCACCGCTATCAACCTCGGTTGATAGCTCCCGTACTTCTGTGCGGAAGATGACATAAAGGAAGTTCAAGTGGCACGCTACCTCGGCCCCAAGGCCAAACTATCACGCCGTGAAGGCACGGACTTGTTCCTCAAGAGCGCACGCCGCGCCATTGGGGACAAGGCAAAATTCGACTCCAAGCCAGGCCAGCATGGTCGTACGTCTGGTGCGCGTACCTCAGACTATGGATTGCAATTGCGCGAGAAGCAAAAGGTCAAGCGTATGTACGGCGTGCTCGAGCGCCAGTTCCGTCGCTATTTTGAAGAAGCCGACCGTCGCAAGGGCAACACCGGCGCTAACCTGTTGCTGTTGTTAGAGAGCAGACTGGACAATGTGGTCTATCGGATGGGTTTCGGCTCTACCCGTGCCGAGGCACGACAGTTGGTTTCGCACAAGGCGATCACGGTCAATGGCAGTTCTGTCAACATTCCCTCTTACATGGTGAAGTCTGGCGATGTGATTGCTCTTCGCGAAAAGTCAAAAAAGCAAAACCGTGTTGTCGAAGCGTTGCAGTTGGCCCAACAGGTTGGTATGCCTTCATGGGTGGATGTCAGCATTGACAAGGCCGAGGGGATATTTAAGTCGGTCCCTGATCGTGATCAGTTTGGTGCAGACATTAATGAGTCACTGATTGTCGAGTTGTACTCACGTTAATCGCGGTTGAGTTGTTGTTTTCGTTCCTTGGTGGCGGGAAGTCGCTGCCAAGGTGCTTCACCAGCCTTACCGGCGTAACGAGTCGGGGGTATTGAGAGGAAGTCTGCATGCAGAACAGTTTGCTGAAACCCAAAACTATTAGTGTTGAGCAGCTCGGTACCAACCGGGCTAAAGTCGCTTTGGAACCTTTTGAGCGCGGTTACGGCCATACGCTCGGAAATGCGTTGCGTCGCGTGTTGCTGTCTTCGATGCCAGGGTTCGCTGCCACCGAGGTAACCATCGCTGGTGTGTTGCACGAGTACTCGTCGATTGACGGCGTGCAAGAAGACGTTGTCAATATTTTGTTGAACCTCAAAGGTGTGGTCTTCAAGTTGCACAACCGCGACGAAGTAACTTTGAGCCTGCGCAAGGACGTGGAAGGTCTTGTTACGGCCGCTGATATTCAGACGCCGCATGATGTAGAGATTATCAATCCCGCCCATGTGATTGCAAATTTGTCACATGGTGGCAAATTGGATATGCAGATCAAGGTTGAAAAAGGGCGTGGGTACGTTCCTGGCACCATGCGCCGTCACGGAGACGAGCCGACGAAGTCGATTGGCCGAATTGTGCTGGACGCTTCGTTCTCTCCTGTTAAACGTGTAAGTTACACGGTTGAGAGTGCTCGTGTCGAGCAGCGGACGGACTTGGATAAACTGGTAGTAGAGATCGAGACCAACGGTGCGGTAACTGCCGAAGATGCGGTTCGTGCCTCGGCCAAAATTCTGGTGGAGCAACTTGCAGTGTTTGCACAGCTGGAAGGCAGCGAACTGGCTGCATTCGACGCGCCATCGCCACGTGGCAATACACAGTTTGATCCGATCCTGTTGCGTCCGGTGGATGAGCTGGAGCTGACTGTGCGGTCGGCCAACTGTCTGAAGGCAGAGAACATCTACTACATCGGTGACCTGATTCAGCGTACCGAAAATGAGCTGCTCAAGACGCCGAATCTGGGGCGTAAATCCTTGAATGAAATCAAGGAAGTGCTGGCTTCGCGAGGTCTGACGCTGGGAATGAAGCTCGAGAGCTGGCCTCCCGCGGCTCTGGAAAAGCGTTAATTTTTGGACCCCAGGCTCCTGGGGATCCGTGCCACGGGCAGTACCTGATCCGGCTGCTTGTTAAATAACTGAAGGAAATCGAAAATGCGTCACGGACACGGCTTGCGGAAACTGAACCGCACTACATCGCATCGCTTGGCAATGCTGCGCAACATGATGAACTCACTCATTGAGCATGAGGCTATCAAGACCACGGTCCCCAAGGCCAAAGAGCTGCGCCGCGTGGTGGAGCCAATGATTACGCTGGCGAAAGAAGCATCAGTGGCGAATCGCCGCCTGGCATTTGATCGTCTTCGCGATCGTGACAGCGTGACCAAATTGTTTGATGTGCTTGGACCGCGTTTTAAGGCACGCCCAGGCGGTTACACACGCATTCTGAAAATGGGCTTCCGCGTGGGGGATAATGCGCCGATGGCGCTGGTCGAACTCGTTGATCGCGCCGAGGCTGTCGAGCCAGCCGCGGAAACCGCGGCGCAGTAGAGTATAATTCTCGTTTACCGCGCGATGGAGCAGTCTGGTAGCTCGTTGGGCTCATAACCCAAAGGTCGGAGGTTCAAATCCTTCTCGCGCAACCAATAAATTGATGCCGCTTTTTGTATCAAATAGCAAACGCCAACCACCGGTTGGCGTTTTGCTTTGCGGCCTTACGGAGAACAAAAGCTCATGGAAGCAGACACACCAAAGCCCGATTTACCGGACCATCTGAGCATTGATCCAAGGAGTCCGTTTTACGTCGCAGCGGTGTTCGTGCATGACATTGGGATTCGCTTCAATGGGCAAGAGAGGAACAATGTTGAGGAGTATTGTGTGAGCGAGGGCTGGGTAAAGGTGCCCGCTGGCAAGACCTTGGATCGCAAGGGCAAGCCGTTACTGATCAAACTGAAGGGGAAGGTGGAAGCGTTTTACCGATGAGTGCAACGGTGTCTAGCAAGACTGTCGTGACCTTTCTGGCATTACCTTGAAATACCTCCAGGATGGCCTGCCAGCTGACGGGCTCTTCGTCTGTTTTCCAGCAGTCATAGTCCGTGCTCATGGCCACAGCCGCGTAGGGTATGCCCGCTTCGTTGGCCAGTGCAGCTTCGGTTGCAACCGACATGTTGATGATGTCCGCTCCCCATGCGCGAAACATTCTCGATTCAGCCCGGGTTGAAAACCTCGGGCCCTCAATGGTTACAACGGTCCCGGTTGGGTGATAAGCGAACTCATGTCGATCGCAGATCTGGATCAAAGCAACGCGCAGCGTGGGATCGAATGGGTCGGCCATCGGCGTGTGAACGGGCTGGTGCGGTGCAAACGATGTGTGAAAACTCATAGCCCGCTGCTTGGTAAAGTCAATGAACTGGTCAACGATCACCAGATCACCGCGTCCAATGTCTTCCCGAAGGGATCCTACCGCGGTTGTGGCGAGAATGTGCGTGCACCCAATGTCCTTGAGCGCTTGAATATTGGCGCGAAAATTGACACCACTGGGTGCGATTGTGTGTTCTCGGCCATGCCTGCCAAGCAAGACAACCTCCACACCATTGAGCTTTCCAACACGCAACGCGGCCGATGGTTGGCCCCAGGCAGTGCTGACTTCCAGATCGTGCGCATCCTCCAGAAAGTCGGGATTGTCCAGGCCACTGCCTCCAATGATACCGATGCGATTCATGACTGCTGCTCCTTCCAATATGTGCACTCGATCAAGGTCAACACGGAGTTGACGCTATCTCCGCATGCAATAACGCCTTCGTCGTGACCTGCCATCACCAGCAACCCAGGCAGCGATGTCAGTCGCTTCGCAAAGTCTGCGACCGCACGCGCCATGGCCGGTGTCCCATAGGGAATGGAGGATTGCGTCGAAGCCGCTCCGGACTGAAGAAGGCGATCAAATAGCAATCGGCTGTGGATATGCATGACACACTGAATGGCATCGTTCGATGCGTACACCGCGCCATGGGTCATGGACTCCGAGGAAGCATCCAGGCTACCCATGGACCACACCTCGTTCTGTTCAAGAGAATAGGATTCCACCAGGCAGTATTGACTCATGGTCAATTCGCGTGTTGCGCCAGTTGCGCTTGCCGTGACGACGAACTGTTGCGAATTGGTACGCAGACTCACATTGCCGTACCCAATTCCACTTGCATCGATTCCCACCAATCCCAAATCAAAGAGTCGGCTGCGCGCACTGTTTAACACCAGCAATTCCGGGGTCGCCGCTACGGTTCCAGCCCTGCGATGGCAGCTGTACTTGATATAGCCGTCGTCCATCAACACCCATCTACCTGTAATGCTCTGGGAATAGCGACAGTATGGCTGCCTCATTGGCATCGCAAACACCCCGCTCGCAGATCAACTTGGTAATTAGTCTGGACGGTGTGACATCAAACCCCCAATTCCGAGCGGGCGTCTTGGGCGGGCAGATGCGTACGGCCTCCACACAACCGTGGGAGTTCAAGCCGCTGATGTACCGGACCTCCGCTCCATCACGCTCCTCAATCGGAATATGGGCAACACCATCGCGCAAGTTAAAGTCAAATGTTGACGAGGGCAACGCGACCACCATTGGAATCCCATTGTCACGCGCTGCCAGTGCTTTCAGGTACGTGCCAATCTTGTTTGCCACATCCCCGCAGCGTGTTACCCGATCGGCTCCAGTGATGACAAGATCCACAAGGCCGTGCTGCATCAGATGCCCGCCAGCATTGTCTGCGATCAAGGTATGCGCGATACCATGCTGACCCAGTTCCCATGCGGTGAGACTCGCGCCCTGATTGCGCGGGCGGGTTTCGTCGACCCATACGTGCACTGCAATACCGGCTTGATGCGCGGCATATATGGGTGCGGTGGCTGAGCCGATGTCCACGAAGGCCAGCCAGCCGGCATTGCAGTGGGTCAAGATGTTGATCGTCTGACCAGGTTTGCCTTGCGCTATGTCTCGCATCAGATGGAGTCCATATTGCCCGATGCGCCGGCAATGTTCCACATCCTGGTCGGCAATGGCAAGCGCCTCACGCTTTGCAAGCACGCGAGCGTGCGCGACTTCAACGGCCGGCACCATGGCACCAAGCATGCGCTCAACCGCCCATGCCAGATTTGCCGCGGTGGGCCGTGTGCCTTTGAGGGTCTCGCCTGCAGTATTCAGGTGCTGCATGAAGTGGGAATCAGGCGCCTCCAAGGCAGCAAGGTACATTCCAAATGCAGCGCATGCGCCGATGAGTCCTGCACCCCGCACGGTCATGGCTGCAATGGCTTGGCGCGCGTCTTCCATGGTGTGCAAGTCCACTACAGCAAACCGATGGGGCAGTGCTGTCTGGTCAATCACCTGCACAGTGCGCTCATCCAGTGGATTGAGCCAAATGGTGCGGTAGTCTTGCCCGTTGACTTTCATAAATCGAAACTCGCGTCGATCGCTACTTCAACCAGCCCCGCTTGCGGAAATACCACATAGGGACCAGCGCACTACCAACCATCAATGCGAGCGCAAAAGGGTATCCGCCCGCCCAATCCAGCTCGGGCATGAATCTGAAGTTCATACCGTAAATGCTGGCGATCAGGGTTGGGGGAAGCAAGGCAACGCTGGCCACGGAAAATATTTTGATGATCTTGTTCTGATTGATGTTGATGAAGCCGACCGTTGCATCCATCAAAAAGTTGATTTTGTCGAACAAAAAGGCGGTGTGTGAGTCCAGCGAGTCGATGTCGCGCAGGATTTGGCGCGCTTCTTCAAATTGCTCGCCATTGAGCATCTTGCTTCGCATCATGAAACTGACAGCACGCCGGGTGTCCATGACATTGCGTCGAATACGACCATTCATATCCTCGTGGCGTGCAATCGATCCCAGCACGGCCCCGGCCATCGCGTCTGTTACGTCACCGGACAACACCTTGTTGCTGACCTTTTCGAGCTCGTCGTAGATCCCCTCCAGCGTATCCGCAGAGTATTCCGCATCGGCATCGAACAGTTTGAGGAGAACTTCCTTGGCATCTTCAATCAGCCCAGGGGCACGCCGAGCACGCAAACGCAGCAGGCGAAACACCGGGACGTCCTCATCGTGAATGGAAAACAGCACGCCTTTACTCTTGTGCTGCTCGTTGAACTGGTTGAGGATAAACGCCACACGCACCGTCCGTGGCTCATCGTCATCGGCAATCAGGAAGTCACTGCGAATGTGCAGGTCTCCGTTGTCTTCTTCATAAAAGCGAGCAGACTCTTCAATGTCCTCGTCCATCGCATCTTCAGGGATGGAGAGCCCGTAATACTGTTTGACCCAGCGCTTTTCTTCGACCGTGGGCGACTCCAGATCCACCCAGATCGGCTGAAACTGAGACAGTTCTTCCAGCGATTCAATTTCTTCCTGGAAGAGGCGGCCATTGGCGAGCGTGAAAATATTCAGCATGAGAACTTCCAATTGCAACGAGGCGTGCTTTCGGTTAATTGGAATCCGACCCCAATCAGGATGAAAGCTACTGAAGGGGGTGGGTTTTCAAGGAGTGTTCTGTGGCTGTTGCTATCCTCAAATTATCGCATTGTGTGACCCGATTCGATACGCAAACGTCGCGGCTTGCTGAGCAGGGTCAATATGCTGCAGTGCGGCACTAAAAAGGCGTTGCATTTGTGCACGATCGGGCGCATAGTGATTTCACAGCAGCCAGATATTTACCATTGGTTTCTGTTCTTGCCGCCCAACGTGGCAAGATTTTTAACCCGAGAGTATTGGAGGTTTTTTATGAATTTGACGATCAGCGGTCACCATCTTGAAGTTACCCCAGCATTGCGTAGTTATGTGACCACCAAGCTAGATCGAGTCATTCGACACTTTGATCAGGTAGTTGACGTCAAGGTGTTACTCACCGTGGAGAAACAAAAGGAAAAAGAAAAGAGGCAACGGGCCGAATGTAATATTCACGTGAAAGGTAGTGATATGTTTGCGGAGAGCTCCCATGAGGATCTGTATGCCGCAGTGGACGAACTGGTAGATAAATTGGATCGCCAGGTGGTTCGCCACAAGAGCCGGGTTCAGGAGCACCACCACGAGACGCCCAAGCGCATCATGTAGCACCTGCAACCCCCAGCGAAAGCCGCCGTCTGATGGGCGGCCTTTTTTGTGTGCATAATCTGCCCCATACCATGAACCGCCTCGCCTCCATACTGCCCCCATCGCACGTCGTTGCGCACGTTGATATCACCAGCAAAAAGCGGGCCTTTGAAGAGGCGGGCCTGCTGTTTGAGAATCTGCATGGACTCAGCCGTGCCTTGGTGACCGATAGCCTGTTTTCGCGTGAACGGCTGGGGTCCACCGGGCTGGGACACGGAGTGGCCATTCCGCATGGGCGCATCAAGGGGCTCAAGTCTCCTATGGCGGCGGTTTTTCAGTTGGCCCAGCCAATACCCTTTGAGGCGCCAGACGAACAACCGGTTAGTTTGTTGATTTTCTTGCTGGTCCCGGAAGCTGCGACACAGAGGCATCTGGAAATCTTGTCGGAAATTGCGGAATTGCTTAGCGATGCCGCGCTGCGACAAAACCTTATTGCCTGTGCCGATGCGCTGGATTTGCATGGGCTGATTGTTGGCTGGCAATCCGCACAAGTGGCCTGAACCCGCTTTGCGACGCTGAGGTTTGCGTTGAAACCCACCGTTGTCAGTGCTGATGTTCTGTTCGAAGAGTTTCGTGGTCGCTTGCACTGGGAGTGGGTTGCCGGACTAGGTGCCTCTGAGCGCCGCTTCGACGAGGTTGCAGTGCGAGCAGCACGCTCGGGTGCTGACCTGGTTGGTTATCTCAATTACATCCATCCCTACCGCGTTCAGATTCTGGGCGAACGCGAAGTGGCCTACCTGACAAACGCCACATTGGACGACTGCGCGCGGCGCATCGCACGCATCGTCACTTTGGAACCGCCGGTGTTGGTTCTGGCAGATGGCCAGGCTGCACCTGAGGCACTGCTTTCCATGTGCGAGCGGGCGCTGATTCCAATGTTCGCGACCAAGGAATCCTCAGCATTCGTGATAGATGTCTTGCGGGCATACCTTTCCAAGCACTTCGCAGATCGCCTCTCGATGCACGGAGTGTTCATGGACATCCTCGGTCTGGGTGTGATGATCACCGGGGAGTCGGGTCTGGGCAAGAGCGAGCTTGGACTGGAGCTGATATCCCGTGGCAATGGGCTCGTGGCCGACGACGCGGTGGACTTATATCGAATTAACCAGACGACCATCGAAGGGCGCTGCCCGGAGCTTTTGCAAAATCTGCTGGAGGTGCGGGGCATTGGCTTGTTGGACATTCGGGGAATTTTTGGCGAGACAGCCGTGCGTCGCAAGATGCGACTCAAATTGATCGTTCATCTGGTGCGACGTGAAACGCTGGAGCGGGAATATGAGCGAATCCCCTATGAGCCCCTGACGCAGGATGTACTGGGTGTGCCCGTGCGCAAAGTCGTCATTCAGGTGGTGGCTGGGCGCAATATTGCGGTGCTGGTCGAGGCCGCTGTTCGCAACACGATCCTTCAGCTACGCGGCATTGATACCTACCAGGAATTTGTTGAGCGCCACCGCAAGGCAATGAGCCAGGGCAACTGATCGGTTCACAGTGTTTCGATGCGGTTCGGGCACTGCTTCTTGGTGCAGGTCGCGTACAGACTCAGTGCATGGTCGGTGATGGCAAAGCCCTTGGTCTTGGCGACATCGTGCTGGCGCTTTTCTATTTCCGCATCGTAGAACTCTTCTACACGACCGCAATCCAGGCACACCAGATGATCATGGTGCTGCCCTTCATTGAGCTCGTAAACCGCCTTGCCACTTTCAAAGTGACTCCGACACAAAATACCTGCCTGCTCAAACTGGGTGAGTACACGGTACACGGTTGCCAGGCCAACGTCAGACCGTTCCTGCAGCAAAATCCGGAAAACGTCTTCCGCGGTCATATGACGGTGAGTTCCCCGCTGGAAAACCTCCAGAATTTTCAGCCGAGGAACCGTTGCCTTCAGTCCGGTACTTTTCAATTCATTGAGTTTGGTCACAGTGGTCTTTCCGCCTCTGATGGTCAAGCGCAGGCGCGAGGGTCAGCCGCTACAATCACGCGATCATATCCCCGGTAAGTCTTTATGTCTGATCTCTCCCGCCAAAGTGCGCGCTTCCCTTTGCTGGTGCTTGTTTGCAGCACCTTGCTGTGGGGTTGCAGCAGTATTGACAATGCCAGTAGCAAGCTCGTCAGTGTGATCACCCCCTACAAGATGGATGTGGTGCAGGGCAATGTGGTGACCAAAGAGCAGGTGGCGGCACTGAAACCCGGTATGCCCCGCAGCCAGGTGCGGGACATTCTTGGCACTGCGTTGCTCACCAGTGTGTTCCATGCCGATCGCTGGGATTATGTGTTTACCCTCAAGAGCCAGTCGACCGCGCCGCAGTCACGCAAAGTGACCATTTTTTTCAAGAATGACGCGATGGAAAAGGTGGAGGCCGAAGACCTGCCGACGGAGGCCGAATTCGTGGCGACTTTGAAGTCGATGCCACTGTCGGGCACTCTACCACCCATGGAGGCAACGGCCGAGAGTTTAAAGGCCTTTCCGGTGGCTCCCAAACCTGTGCCTGCTGTTGGCTCAACGGCGGTAATTCCAGCAAATTACCCTCCCCTTGAGCCTGCAGGCAAATAAACTGGTTGATCGAATCGAGTACTGAAATGAACCACCGTATAGCCATTGCGGGTGCCTCCGGTCGCATGGGTCACATGTTGATCGAGGCTGTGCGGGCGGCAGATGACTGCAGCTTGGTTGGTGCACTGGACATGGTTGGCAGTGTTTCTATTGGTGCGGATGCAGGCGCTTTTGCCGGGCTGCCCATGGGAGTCACGATTACCGCCGATGTGCGCGAGGGGTTGCAGCACAGTGATGTATTGATCGACTTCACTCGGCCCGAAGGCACTTTGAGCCACCTTCATGTGTGTCGGGAGCTTGGGGTTGCTGCCGTTATCGGGACCACCGGGTTTTCTGATGTGCAGAAGACGGAAATTGCGGAACTGGCCCGCCATATGGCGATTGTCATGGCTCCGAACATGAGCGTTGGCGTGAACGTTACGTTGAAGCTGCTGGAAATGGCAGCCAAGGCGCTTTCGACTGGCTATGACATCGAGATCATTGAAGCGCACCACCGCCACAAGGTCGATGCTCCTTCGGGTACAGCGCTCAAAATGGGCGAAGTGATCGCGGATGCGATGGGTAGGAACCTCAAGGAGTGCGCCGTGTATGCCCGCGAGGGTGTGACGGGTGAGCGCGATCCGTCCTCCATCGGGTTTGCGACCATCCGGGGCGGCGACATTGTGGGGGACCATACAGTGTTGTTTGCGGGTATCGGCGAGCGTATTGAAATCAGCCACAAGTCGTCCAGCCGCGTAACCTACGCTCAGGGCAGTTTGCGCGCTGCCCGTTTCTTGCAAGGTAAAAAGACTGGGTTGTTCGACATGTTTGATGTGTTGGGTCTGCGGTGAGCGTTTTCGATTTGCTTTTTCGGGGCGACGCCATCAGCAGCGCGGTGGCGATCACGCTGCTGGCCATGTCAGTCACGAGCTGGGTGGTAATTCTGTGGAAAGCACGGCTATTGCAGCGCGCCTTGCGTGACGTGCCGCGGTGTGCCGCGGCTTTCTGGCAAGCTGCCACGCTGGACGACGGTTTGCGCATCATGCAGTCGTTTGATCGGGAGCAGTTGGTCGGCCCCCTGGTGCAGGCCTCGCAGACAGACGTACGGGGCACATTGGGCGGTGCGGGTGATGCTTCGCAGCGCCTGACAAGGGTCTTGCGCGACGCGCTCCATGCGGTGCTTCTCAAATTGCAATGGGGCCAGGTGGTCCTTGCCACCGTGGGCTCGACTGCGCCTTTTGTCGGACTGCTGGGAACGGTGTGGGGCATCTACCATGCGCTGATCGGCATGGCTGGAGCGGGACAGATCAGTATTGACCGGATTTCTGGCCCGGTCGGTGAGTCGCTCATCATGACGGCCGCCGGGCTTGCGGTGGCGATACCGGCAGTGCTGGCCTACAACGTGATGGGGCGCACCATTGGGCGAATCGAGGCGGATCTGGAGGGTTTTGCGCGCGATTTGCGTGATCTCCTGATCAGTCAAGTGCCTACAACCTGACTGGAATACAACGTGTCGTTTGGTCGCTTGGAGCGCAGTCAGGGTCCGCAGCCCATGAGTGACATCAACATGACCCCCTTGGTGGATGTGATGCTGGTGCTTGTGGTCATTCTCATCATGACTGCGCCGTTGCTGGTTGGGGCCGTCAAGGTCGACTTGCCCAGATCCGAAGGTACCAGTGTCGCCGGGAACACGGCATTCATTGCGCTGTCGATCGACAAGTCGGGTCAGGTGTTTGTCGGTGAGCAACCCCTGCAGGCAGGTCCCCTGGTCAGCGCATTGGAAACTGCCGCCCGGCAGAACCCAGAGACCGAGGTGCAATTGCGTGCAGACAGCGCGGTACCTTACGGACGGGTGGTCGAGGTCATGGGCGCGGCCCACAAAGCAGGCTTGTATCGAATAGGCTTTGTGGCCGAAGTCGCACAGCCAGCAGTGCCCTGATGGCATGAACGCCTAAAATCGGCGTACCTCTATCTGAATTCATTGGGTCGACCCGGGTTGGCCCCACCATCCATGCAAGAAAAATACCAGCACCTCGACGTTGAGAGAGCCGCGCAAGACCATTGGGCGCAACCACTGTGGAGCGGCTTCAATGCGTATCGTGTCACCGAGGACACCTCACGCAAGAAGTACTACGCCTGCTCGATGCTGCCTTACCCGAGTGGCAAATTGCACATGGGGCACGTGCGTAACTACACCATCAACGACATGCTCACGCGCTACCTGCGCATGAAGGGTTACAACGTGTTGATGCCCATGGGTTGGGATGCCTTTGGCTTGCCCGCGGAAAACGCAGCATTGAAGAACGGCGTGCCGCCGGCCAAGTGGACCTACGAAAACATCGCGTACATGAAGGGGCAGATGCAGGCCATTGGCCTGGCCATCGACTGGAGTCGTGAAGTCGCCACCTGCGACCCCAGTTACTACAAGTGGAACCAGTGGCTGTTTCTAAAAATGCTGGAGAAAGGCATTGCTTACCGCAAGACCCAGGTCGTCAACTGGGACCCGGTGGACCAGACGGTGCTGGCCAATGAACAGGTCATTGACGGCAAAGGCTGGCGCACCGGTGCCACGGTCGAGAAGCGGGAAATTCCTGGCTACTACTTCAAGATCACCGACTATGCTCAGGAACTCCTGACCCAGGTGCAGGACGGTTTGCCCGGTTGGCCCGAACGTGTGAAGCTGATGCAGGAAAACTGGATTGGCAAGAGCGAGGGCGTTCGCTTTGCATTCACGCACGACATCCACAACGACGCCGGTGACTTGATCGATGGCGGCCGCATGTATGTGTTCACGACGCGCCCTGACACCATCATGGGCGTGACTTTTTGCGCCGTTGCGCCCGAGCACCCGCTGGCGGTACAGGCTGCAAAATCGAATGTGCGTCTGGCCACGTTTATCGAAGAATGCAAGGCGGGCGGCACCACCGAAGCGGAGTTGGCCGTCAAGGAAAAGCTGGGCATGCCGACAGGCTTGCAGGTGACGCATCCACTCACGGGTCGCGCTGTCGATGTCTGGGTCGGCAACTATGTGTTGATGGGCTACGGCGATGGTGCCGTGATGGGTGTGCCGGCCCATGACGAACGTGACTTTGCGTTTGCAAAAAAGTATGGTTTCCCGATCCACGATGTCGTACACATTGATGGCCTCACCTACGACCACGACAAATGGCAGGACTGGTATGCCGACAAGCAGCGCGGTGTCACCGTTAACTCGGACGTCTTCAGTGGTCTCACCTACAAGGAGGCGGTCGATGCGGTAGCCCATGCCCTGCAGGTCAAGGGCCTGGGTGAGAAGCGCACCACCTGGCGGCTGCGCGACTGGGGGGTGAGCCGTCAGCGCTACTGGGGCACGCCGATCCCGATCATCCATTGCGCTGAACATGGGGCAGTGCCGGTGCCCGAGAAAGACCTGCCCGTGGTGCTTCCGCAAGACTGCGTGCCGGATGGCACCGGCAACCCCTTGCACAAGCACGAGGGGTTCCACGCCGGTGTAGTGTGCCCGGTATGTGGCAAACCGGCGCGGCGCGAGACCGACACGATGGACACCTTTGTCGATTCGAGCTGGTACTACATGCGTTACTGCGATCCGCACAACATCGAGGCCATGGTGGCGGGTGGTACCGAGTACTGGATGCGTGACCAGAACCAGGAATCTGGTGGCAGTGGCATGGACCAGTACATCGGCGGCATTGAGCACGCCATCCTGCACCTGTTATATGCGCGCTTTTGGACCAAAGTGATGCGTGATATGGGGCTGGTCACGGTCGACGAACCATTCACCAAGTTGCTCACCCAGGGTATGGTTCTCAACCACATCTATTCCCGCAAGAGCGAGAAGGGCGGCATCGAGTATTTCTGGCCGCATGAAGTGGAGGATGTGCGCGATGCAACGGGCAAAGTGACACATGCCAAACTGAAGGAAGCCAAAGGCGAGCTGCCGGCAGGCACGCTGATCACCTACGAAGGTGTCGGTACCATGAGCAAGAGCAAAAACAACGGGGTCGATCCGCAGGACCTTATCGAGAGGTACGGTGCCGATACGGCTCGCCTCTACACCATGTTCACAGCGCCACCAGAGGCCACACTGGAATGGAACGACGCCGGCGTGGAAGGCAGTTACCGTTTCTTGCGTCGCGTCTGGAACTTTGGTGTCAAGCTGTCTGCTATCGATAGCGTAGCTGCCAACGCAAGCGTGGCGGGCGTAAATGGCCTGAATGATGTGGAATTCGGGCGGGAAGCCAAGACCTTGCGCCGTGAAATTCACACCGTCCTCAAGCAGGTCGACTACGACTACCAGCGCATGCAATACAACACCGTGGTCTCGGGGGCCATGAAAATGATCAATGCCCTCGATGATTTCAAGGCAGCGGACTGCGCAGGCGCGCAGGTGGCCGTGCTCGAAGGCTTCGGCATCCTGCTGCGTTGCCTCTACCCGGCCACACCGCACATTGCGCACTCCCTGTGGACCGAACTGGGCTACGCGTCCCATTGGGGTGACATTCTGGATGCGCCCTGGCCACAGGTGGACGACCAAGCGCTGCAGCAGGATGAAATCGAACTGATGCTGCAAATCAACGGCAAGTTGCGGGGTTCCGTGGTGGTGCCCTCCAATGCGTCCAAAGAAGTCATTGAAGCCGCTGCGTTGGCTTGTGATGCCTTTGTGCAGTTTGCCGCCGGGGCTCCTCCCAAGAAAGTGATTGTCGTGCCGGGCCGGTTGGTAAATGTGGTGATCTAGGGCATGCCATGAACCGCAGACCCTGGTTGGTAGCAGGCTTGGCGGGGCTAACGCTCACTGCATGCGGCTTCAAGCTGCGCAGCAGCCAGGTCTTTGCTTTCGAGCGCATTGCGGTCACCCCCGAGGGTGGTGGAAACCTGGTGCCAGAGCTGGTGCGCTATCTGGGCGAGCGGGTCGTGCCCCTGGTGCCACCGACCGCGCCCAATGCGCCGCAGGTTATCTTCGATATTGTGCAGGAGTCCCGTGAGAAGACTGTGGTCGGTGTTAATGCGTCGGGGCAGGTGCGTGAGTTCCAGTTGCGCATCCGGGTGAAGTTTCGCCTGCGCAACCCCCAAGGCAATGAACTGATTCCCCTGACAGAGATTGAGCAGCACCGTGACGTGAGCTTTAGCGAAGCCGCCGCGCTGGCCAAGGAAGCTGAAGAGGTACTCCTGTACCGCGACATGCAGGCCGACATCGTGCAGCAGTTGCTGCGCCGCCTGGCAGCGGTGAAGCGTCTGGACTAACCTGTCAGGCCATCTCGGCTTCCACTGTTTCCTCGCTGGACGCCCGCAGGGCAACGGTTTTGGGACGAATCAGCTGGTACAGGTCCTTCGGGTCATTGAGTTGCGGAATCAGTGCGATCCCTGCGCCCAGATGCATAGCCTGGGCGAGGTCATGCACATAGCGCAGGGCCGAGAAGTCTTCCATAGCAAAACCCACCGAATCAAACATCGTGATTTGCGTGTCGCTTTCCCGACCTGGTTGCTGCTTCGACAGTACCTGCCACAGTTCGGTGACGCTGAAGTCCGCCGGCATATGTTGCAGGTCGCCTTCCACGCGGGTCTGTGGCTCGTACTCCACAAACACCCGGGCAGCGCGCAGCACATCGGCGTGAATTTCGGTCTTGCCCGGGCAGTCACCGCCGACACCGTTGATGTGCATGCCAGGCTCAAGCATGTCGGCGGTGATGATGGTGGCGTTCGTCTTGTCGGCCGTCACGGTGGTGATGATGTCTGCACCGCGTACGGCGCCGCGGATGCTCTCGCACACCACCAGCCGCAGGTTGGCGCAATCCGGGTTGTTTCGCAGGTTGCCCAGCAGTTTGGCGGTTGCCCGGGCGTCGATGTCGTACAGCCGAATCTCTTCAATGCCCAGCAGGTGGTGAAAGGCCAGCGCCTGAAACTCGCTTTGTGCGCCGTTACCAATCAGCGCCATGATGCGGCTGTCCGGTCGGGCCAGCGCGCGTGCCGCCACTGCGGATGTCGCAGCGGTGCGCATGGCCGTGGTGAGCGTCAACTCGCTGATCATGAGCGGTAGGCCGGTTGCCACATCGGCCAGTACACCGAAGGCCATCACGGTGGACAGCCCGCGCGCAGTGTTCTTGGGGTGGCCATTGACGTACTTGAACGTGTAGCTGTCCGCATCGGCAATCGGCATCAGTTCAATCACGCCATCGGGCGAGTGGGCCGCCAAGCGGGCCGATTTGTCAAAGGCGGTCCAGCGCAGGAAGTCCTGCGTAATGTAGGACGCCAGGCCTTTCAATGTAGCGGAAATGCCTTGTTGGCCAACAAGGCGGGCGACATCCTGCGGGCTTAAGAACAGTGTGGTGCTGCGGTCGGTAAAGGTGTTCGGCATGGTCATATCTCCTCAGAGTCATTCTTGTTTGCAGTTGTCTGCAATCGATGAAGAGCAGTATCGGCGGGCGTATAAACAATAACAATCGGCAAAATTGCATAGAAATAGCCAAAAAATTGCCGTTATGGCATGGTAAATTGTCGAAATGGATGAAACGGATCAAAAACTTCTCTCGCTCCTTCGGCAAGACGCGCGCTTGCAAGTGGCCGCGCTGGCCCAGAAGCTGAAGGTGTCGCGTGGCACTGTTACCAACCGCATCCGCCGCCTCGAGGACGATGGTGTCATCGTGGGCTACACGGTGCGCCTGCGACCGGATGTGCAGCACAATGACATCAAGGCCTGGATGAGCATCGCGGTAGAGGGCAACCAGACCCGCGCCGTGATTGCCAGTCTGCTCGGTGAACCGGGCGTGGCGACGCTGCACGACACCAATGGCCGCTGGGACCTGTTGGCCGAGTTGCGCGCCGAAACCCTGCAGGAACTTGCCAAGGTGCTCGAACGCATCCGTCTGCTCAAGGGCATCAGCAACACTGAAACCAGCATTCACCTCGAAACTTTTCGCCTTTCCTGATGCGGGGTGGAGTCGGGGCAGTGCCGCAACCTGCGCGCGGCCGGATGGTCGTGCCCTTGTGCCCACCTGCGCCGGAACGCACTGCAGAACGCCCTAAAGCCGTCTGACCTGCGGTCAAATTGGGCTGTAGCGCTTGCTCCGATTGCGTGAGCAGCTCATTTTTTTGTAGCGTCCGACGGTGGTGCCTCCAGTGGGGCGAGGTCGGTTTCAACATCCTCAAACACCGTTACCATGGGCAGGGTCAAGGTGACGGAGTCCAGATGGCAGGACGCTTCCCCCGTGTAATCGTGCAGCAGCCACTCGTTGCCCGCCTGGCGGCGAAAGATTTCCACGCGCCTGGCATCGATGTCGATCAGCGCAAACTCCTGTAGTGTGGCGATTTGTCGGTACGCAGCGAACTTGGCGCCCCGGTCATAGGCGGCGGTGGAGTCGGAGAGGATTTCGACGATCAGTTGCGGATGCTCCACAAACAGGTCGGCGCGGCGGTCGCGAGCGTCGCAGGTCACCATCACGTCGGGGTAGAAAAATGCATCGGCGCTTTCCACCCGCAGCTTCATATCGGCGATGAATGGCAGGCAGGGCGTGCCACGCAAGTGTTCGCGCAGCGCCGCAAAGAAATTTCCGGCAACAATGGCGTGCGCGCGGCGCACCCCCACCATGGCAAACACCTCGCCGGCTACATATTCCGACTTGTCGGTCTGCACGGCTTCCCACGCCAGATAGGCATCGGCGTCCAACCGGTCTTGTCTGAGTGGCAACCCCATGAAACTCTCCTTGAAGATCAAACTGCGCGATAGCGAGTACGCTTGATCTTAGCCCGGAGTTGGCGCTGCCATCAATCGTGGGGGCACAGCGGGTGAAGTCGCTGGCGCGAAGGTAGCGGTCGGCGACAGGGCTAAACTTGCCTCATGCAACTCAACCCCAACCAGCTCGCCAACCATCTGCAGCGCGGACTCAAGAGTCTGTACACCCTGCATGGCGATGAGCCTTTGTTGCAGCAGGAGGCGCTCGACGCCATTCGTGCCGCGGCGCGGTCCCAGGGATTTACCGAGCGCAGTGCCCACACGGTAGCAGGCGCCCACTTTGACTGGAGCGAGGTACTCGCTGCCGGCGGCTCGATGAGCCTGTTTGCCGACAAGCAGATCATCGAGATCCGCATCCCCTCGGGCAAGCCGGGCAAGGACGGCAGCGTGGCGTTGCAGCAGATTGCTGAGCAGGCGGTGGGCAACGACTCCACGCTCACCGTTGTGCTGTTGCCGCGTCTGGACAAGCCGACCCGCACGGGCGCGTGGTTTCTGGCCCTGGAGCAGCATGGGGTATCCATGGAGGTGCAAACCATTGAACGCAATGCCTTGCCACAGTGGATTGCGCAGCGGTTGGCGGTGCAGGGCCAGCAGGTGGAGCCTGGCGAGGCGGGGCAGCGTACGCTGCAGTTTTTTGCCGACTTGGTGGAAGGCAATTTGCTGGCGGCGCACCAGGAAATTCAGAAGCTGGGTTTGCTGTTCCCGCCCGGCAGCAACGATGGCGTGCTGACCTTCGAGCAGGTGGAGAGTGCCGTGCTCAACGTGGCACGTTACGACGTCTTCAAGTTGTCCGAGGCGGTGCTCTCGGGCCAGGCCCTGCGGGTGCAGCGCATGCTCGACGGGTTGCAGGCCGAAGGAGAGGCCGAAGTGCTGGTGCACTACACCTTGGCAGAGGACATCCGCGCGCTCAAGCGGGTAAAAGACGCCATCGTGGCTGGGCGGCCCCTGCCGATGGCGCTGCGCGAACAGCGCATCTGGGGCGTTCGCGAGCGGCTATTCGAGCGCGTGTTGCCGAAGATGAGTGATCAGGAGCTTGGGAAATTGTTGCAGTCCGCCCACCTGGTGGATGGCATTGTCAAAGGACTCAAACAGCCCGACTGGCCAGTGTCCGGGTGGCAGGCCTTGCACCGTTTGGCACTGCAGGTTTGCGCGCTGTGCTCGACTTCGTCCCGCCCGGGTGTCACCCGGTGAGTTAATAGAATAGAGCCCATGCTCAAGAATCTCACTACTAAATTGTTGGCCGCGTTGTTGCTTTTGGCGACGGCAGCGCATTCTCAAACCCCCCGTGCCGAACTGCTGCTGTATTGCGGCATCACCATGGTTCGGCCGATGACCGAAATTGCGCAGTTGTTTGAAAAGCGCGAGAACGTCAAGATTTTGATCGCACAAGGTGGCTCGGAAGACTTGTACCAGTCGGCCAAGAAGAGTGGACTTGGAGACTGGTACCTTCCGGGTGAGCCATCCTATCGTGACGCTCACCTGGCCGAAGGCCTGCTGGGCGACTTTGTCAATGTGGGGTACAACCAGATGGCACTGGTCGTTCAGAAAGGCAATCCAAAAAAAGTGAAAGCCGATCCACGCGAGATGTTGCGCAAGGATCTCGTGGTCATTCTGGGTAATGCGGATTCTGGAAGCGTGGGCCATGAAGCCAAGAATGTGCTGGACGGTTTGAAGATTTATCCGCAGGTCGTCAAGGCGGCGGCATATCTTTCACCCGACTCACGCAGCCTGATGAATGCCATGAAGAAAGGTGATGCCGACCTGACACTGAGCTGGCGTGCCACAGGGCTGTTTGCCGACAATGTGGCCAAGCTCGACGTCATTGATCTCGATGCCAAGCTGGCAAAACCCCAGGCCTTGCTGCTCAATCTGCTGAAAAGTTCACGCCACCCTGACCTCGCGCGCAGCTTTCAGAAACTGGCAGCCGCAGAGGAAGGCCAGGCCATTTTTCGCAAACACGGATTCCTCGACAACAAAGCCACGGGCAAGCGATAGTCGGCGGCGACACTAGTGGATGGAAAAACTCACCCGGAACTCCGCTGAAACGACGGGGAACGCAGCGACCGTAGGTGCCTCCCTGCGCTGGTTGGTCGGCATTTTTTGTCTTTGCCTGTTCCTGGTTTTTGCCTTGCGGGGCTACTTCACCCAACTGGAAACCGATATACGCCGGCGCGGTTCCAACGAGCGTGCGAGGCTTTTTGTTGGCGAGGAGATAGTTCGGGGCATCCAGGGCCTCGAGAAGAGCATCTACCGCATGGCTGTGACGCAAAACGCTGCGGGTTTCATGCGTATCGATGAAGATGTTCACGCGCAAATCAACAAATTGCGCCACGATCTGGCGGTGCTGCAGCAAGGAGGCTCAGTACAGCGCCAACTGCAGCTCAACGTAGGGGGGGCCGATGAAACCACCCGCGAGGCACACTACCAACCGGATCGCCAGAATCAGGCTGTGGTCATGGAGTTGCTGGAGATTGAGCCGCAGCTCAGCGGGATTCGCGAACGCGCCAGTGTTTTGGCGCAACTGTTGCAGCGGCGCTGGCGAAGCCAGGAGCGGGAAAACGCCCCGGGTTTCGTTCGCGTGGAGGAGGAAATTGCACTTTTTCTGAAGCAGATTCCTCCGCACTTTGAGCGTCTCAATGAAAATGCCAACCGGCTCTTTCTGGAAGGTGACCAGCGCCTGCGTGCACTGGAGCAGGAGCTTGAGGATCAGGCCAGCCAGCTCAAGCAAGTGGAAACGGCGCTGATATTGCTGGTGGTTTTGTTCGGAGGTTCTGCCGGATTTATGTTCATGCGCCGCCTGACCGGCGCATTAAGCCAGGCGCGTCTTGCCACCAACGATGCAGAGCGCCAGCGCGAGAATAACGCCACCATTCTCGATACCCTGGGCGACGGCGTCTATGCCACTGATCTGGCAGGGAAGATAACTTTTCTGAACGCTGCTGGCGAGCGCATTCTGGGATGGAGCGCAAGCGATCTGGTGGGACAGGTATCCCATCAGGCGATTCACCACAGCTATCCTGATGGCGCGCACTTCCCTGACGCACAATGTCCGCTGATCGCGGTGCTGTTGCAGGGCGTATCGCTCGACGGCGAGGAACACTTTGTGCACCGTGATGGTCACTTCATCCCGGTGTCTTACAGGTCCAAGCCGTTGCTGGTGGAGGGCAAGGTGGTGGGTTCGCTGGTCTCGTTCCACGACATCAGCGAGCGCCTTGTGAGCGAGGCCCGCATCCGCTTACAACAGGCCGCGCTCGATGCTGCTGCCAACATGATCGTCATTACCAACCGGGAGGCGTTGATTGAATATGTCAATCCGGCTTTCTGCAGGACCACGGGCTACAGCGCCGAGGAAGTGCTGGGAAAATCGACCAGCATTCTGAGTTCCGGGGCCGGTGAAGAAGAGTTTTACCGTGTCATGTGGAGGGCGTTGCTGGACGGCAGGCCGTGGGAAGGTGAGTTGGTCAACCGGCGTAAAAATGGTGAAACCTACCCGGAACAAATGACCATCACGCCCATCATTGAGGGTGGACAGATCGCACACTTTGTTGCCATCAAGCGTGACATTTCAGAAGAAGTGCGAACGCGCACGCGCCTAAAGCTCATCGAATCCGCGATTCAGGAAACTGATCAGGGCATCCTCATCATGGATGCGACGACACATGCGGACGGGCCGGTTGTGCAGTACGTCAACGCGGGTTTCACCCGCCTCACCGGTTACCTGCCCGAAGATACGGTGGGGGCGCGTGCCGGCTTCTTGCGAGATCCGCACACCACCTCCACTGCGCCAGCGCAGATCCGAGCCGCGATGGAAAGCGGTGTTGGACTTCTGGTGGAAATGCCCCTGCGCAGAAAGGATGGAACCGGCTTCGTGGCGGAGTTGCACCTGTCACCGGTGCCCAACGACCGGGGCGACGGCCGCCACTACATTGGATTGTTGTCCGACATCGATCAGCGCAAGGAGGCCGAGGCCGCGCTGCGCAGCGCACGTGACCAGGCGCTGGAGAACTCGCGCCTCAAATCGGAGTTCCTCTCCACCATGAGCCACGAGATCCGCACGCCCATGAACGGCATCATTGGCATGACCGATCTGTTGCTCGACACAGCGCTGGATGCCGAACAACGGGACTACACCGGCGTCGTGCGGGACTCCGCGCAGGCGCTACTGGTGATCATCAACGACATTCTCGATTTTTCGAAAATCGAGGCCGGCAAGCTGGAAATTGAAGTCACTGATTTCTCGGTTTCCCAGCTGCTGTCCAGTGCCGCAGAACTGCTGCAAGCCAAGGCGCGCGACAAACAGCTGGAATTTACCAGTGCGGCGGACGCCAGCGTGCCGACGCTGTTGCGGGGTGACCCCGTCCGCCTGCGCCAGGTGCTGCTCAATCTGGTGGGCAATGCCATCAAGTTCACCCAGCACGGACGGGTGGATGTGTATGCCTGTCGCCTGGAGGAGCCGCAAGGGCCGGTCGTGCGCTTCGAGGTGAAGGACACCGGTATCGGCATTCCTGCTGCAACACAGGCCAAATTGTTTCAGTCCTTCACCCAGGCGGACAGCTCGACCACCCGCAAATATGGTGGCACGGGTTTGGGGTTGGCCATCTGCAAGCGCCTGGTGGAACTCATGGGCGGCCGCATTGGCGTACAAAGTGCAGCGGGTACGGGTTCTACCTTCTGGTTTACGTTGCCGCTAGACCTTGCAGATGCACAGTCAGACCCCGGCGCAGACGTTGCCCCGGCCGTTCGGGCGTCGCCTGTGCCTTCTGTTGCGTTGCCCGGGGCTGCAATGTCGTTGCCACCACAACCCCTGATCCTGCTGGTCGAAGACAACCTCATCAACCAGAAGGTGGCGCAATTGCAGATCGGCAAGCTGGGCTATGCATTGCGCATCGTAGGCAATGGGCAGGAGGCGGTGGACGCGGTGCGCGCTGCGTGGAGCGGCGAAGCACCGGCCCTGGCAGCGGTATTGATGGACTGTCAGATGCCTGTGCTCGATGGTTTCGAAGCGACCAAGGCCATACGTTTTCACGAGCTTGCCAGAGTCGGGCGCATCCCCATCATCGCCATGACCGCCAACGCCATGGAGGGCGACCGCCAACGGTGTCTGGCAGCGGGCATGGACGACTACCTCAGCAAACCGATCAATCCCGTGCACTTGCGTGAATTGCTCGCCAAGTGGGTCAGCACTGAAGCCGATCAGTGAGCCGGTGCTGCCTTGGATGGTGCAGCGACATAAAAGCGCACGGCGTTGCGCCCGGCTTCTTTGGCCCGATACATCGCCCGGTCGGCCCATTTGAGAGCTTCATCGGGCGTTGTACCGTCGCTGGTGAAGACCGCCACACCAATACTGGTCGAACACCGGTGCTCCACAACTGCAGACGCGCCCTCGTCTGAAAACGTGAGCACATATGGGCTGGAGAGGGCGACGCGGATTTTTTCTGCCACCACCTCGGCCAGCGCGGTGGCGCGGGCTTCTTCCACATCGAGTTCGCCCAGCATCACGACAAACTCATCGCCGCCAAACCGCGCCACCGTGTCGGCCTGGCGCACGCACGCGGTGAGGCGCTTGGCGACTTCCACCAGCAGCAGATCCCCCACGCGGTGCCCATGCTGGTCGTTGAGCGGTTTGAAGTTGTCCAGATCCAGAAACATCAGTGCGCTGTAACACCCACTGCGCTTGCCTGCGGCCAGGGCCTGGTGCATGCGGTCTGTGAGCAAGGCACGGTTGGCAAGCTGGGTGAGCGTGTCGTAAAACGCCAACTGGTGCACCTCTTCCTGGGCCCGCTTGCGCTCGGAAATGTTGCGGGTTATGCCATGGTGGCCGACGATATTGCCTCCGGCATCACGCTCGCGGTTGGAAATGATTTCCGTCCACACCAGCGAGCCATCCTTGCACAGTTGCTGCACCTCAAACGTGATCGAATCCTGCTGCGCACCACTTTGCTCGGCGACGTTCCGACGGCGCAGCTGCTGCTTCACGCTGGCCACCCCTTGTGGCGGAAAAAGCTCAAAAACATGGTGCCCAATGACCTCGCTGGCGTGGAAGCCGCGCATGTGCTCATCGGCAGGGCTCATGTATGTGAAACAAAAGTTGGCGTCGAGTTTCCACACGACATCCGTGACCCCCTCGGTCAGCAACCGGTAATGCGCCACACTGGCGTGGATGATCTCGGCGGCCTTGCTGCGTTCAATGGCAATGCTGGCCAGACCGGCAAACTGCTCAATAAAGTGGATGTCATCCGCAGCGGGCGTGGCGGGCACGCGATGGTAGATGGCAAAGGTGCCCAGCACCGAACCTGCGGCATCCTTGATCGGCTGTGACCAGCAAGCCCCCAGCCCGGCCTGCGCCGCCAGGTCCCGGTAGGGAGCCCAGAACGGGTGCGATGCAATATCGGTCACGATGACGCGCTCTCCCGTGAACGCGGCAGTGCCACAGGAGCCCACGCCCTGGCCTATGGCGATGCCCTCAATGGCGGTGTTGTAAAAGTCCGGCGGCTTGGTGCGGCACCTTTGGTAAGGTACTGGCCGTTGGAGTCCAACAGCAAAATGCTGCACAGCGTTTGCGGGCGGATGTCTTCGAGCCCACGCACCAAGGCATCCAGAATGAGGGGTAGGGGGGCGTCTTTGGTCAGCAGTTCCATGGCATGGCTGCGAACCCGTTCATACTGTTCCGCCCGGCGTGCGTCCTTTTCGGCACGCTCTTTGGTCATGATCAACAGACCGATGGCCAACAGCATCAGACACACGATGGACAGCAAAAAGGTGGCGGTTTGTACCGGGTTGGCGGTGGTCACCGTCAGTATCTCCGTATGTCCGCTGATGGTCGCAAGCACACGTGCCGCAAACGCAACCAGCACCAGAATGCCACCCGCTGCCAGAATAAATTGACCCCGCCCGATAGTCTCTCGGTACCTTGTGGCCAGCGCGGCAAGAACAACCAAGGCCTGGGTCGAAAAAACTGACCCGCCGAAAACGATGCGCGCCGACTGGTCGTTCAACAGCACGTAGAAGCCAGCACCAACCACCACCACTGGCGTCCAGACCAACCAGCGAGGGCAGGGCCTTCGTTGAAAACGGTAAAGACCCTCCGCAAACACGGCCAAGGCGGACGAAAGGAAGATATTGCCAAAAATGATGGACGCTGCGTCGTTGATCTGCCCACGCAGGCTGAACATCGTGTACGCGAAGGTGTGCAACGCCAGTGCGGTGGCCCACAGCAAAAGATTGCGGTCCCGTCCCCATGCCACGACCGCCATGGCGGTCGCCAACGTGGCCCCCGCGGCGACGATGACCAGGAACAGGGTCGGAATGTGGGCTGACATGGGCCAGCATTGTCCCTGATTCGCTGAAATCCGGCTGTGGGTGGCGATCTGCGGGTGGATACGCAGCCGTTGGGTCGGTCATCACGTACCATTGGCACGGTTCAATTTTGGGAAAACGCCGGATGAAATCTGCGAGTGACACTCTGTTTGACGCGGCGTATTACGAGCGCTTCTATTTCAACAAAAAAACCAGCGTGGTGGACCCGGCGCACGTCGAGCGGCTGGGTGCTTTCGTGTGCAGCTACCTGCAATTTATCCGGGTACCGGTGCGCCGCGTGCTGGATGTGGGCTGTGGCATCGGACTGTGGCGCGATGTGATCCACCGGCACTACCCGCACGCGCGGTATCACGGCGTGGAGTACAGCGAGTATTTGTGCGCCCGCTTTGGCTGGGAGCGTGGATCGGTGGTCGATTACAAGGCCCAATCCCCTTTTGATCTGGTGATCTGTCAGGGTGTGTTGCCCTACCTGGCGCAAGCCGATTTGACAATTGCCCTGCGTAACCTGCGGCGACTGTGCAGCGGCGCACTGTATGTGGAAGCCGTCGCCCAAGAGGACTGGGAGCAGGATGTTCTGGACGAAACCAAAACCGACCCGCGCCTGTTCAAACACCCGGCGCAGGTCTACCGGCGCGGCCTGTCTGAAGGGTTCACCGAACTCGGCGGCGGCGTGTGGCTGAGTCGGCAAGCCGATCTGCCCCTGTTTGCACTGGAACATGTTGATGGCAATAGTTCAACGACCTGATTGCCACCGTCGCCGATCTTCATGCCAAGTCCGCCTATGAATGCGACCAAATGCGACCAAAATTTCCGACTACGCCCACGCCCTGGGCTCCAAGGAAAAAGTGGATTCCGCGCTTATGGCACGTGCGCAGGCAGCTAGCAAAGTTGTAGCGCACTAGCGATGACCAAACTTACGCTTGAGCGGCGCCCAATGCGAGCCCACGCACTTCGCCGCTTTGCTAAAGCACGACACATCCCGGCGAACGAAGCCACCATCTTCAATCTTCAAGGTCACGCAGCAGCCAGCAACAAGTGGCCGACTTCTGCCTTTGAAGGTTTAACTTTGATTTCAATGTCGTAGCCCAGTCGCGTCAAACAATCCATGAGCTTGCGCTCTGAAAGATTGGCGAAATCACCGCGCATCATGTCGGATACTTTGGGTTGCGTGATGCCCATTCGCTTGGCCGCTTCTTGCTGTGTCAGCCCGCGAGCGCCCATGGCTTTTCTGATCTCGATCACCAAGCCCGTTTTGATCCTGAGCTTCTCGGCATCCGGCAGGCCAAGATCGGCAAACACGTTGCTGGAACCATGATGCACTTCGATGCCATCAATCAGCCGAGTTTTCATTTTCGTAACTCCTTTGCATACGCTTCGGCAATTTTGAGCCGCGCATGAATAATGTCCATGTCTTCCTTGGGCGTGGTGACGCCGCGCTTGCTTTTCTTCTGGAAGCAGTGAAGGACAAACACTGCTTCGGCAAACTTCACGGTGTACACGGCACGGTAGGTGCCGCCAATGTCGTCCTCCACCACTTCAAGTACTCCGGATCCACCAAATCCCTTGAGCACCTTGGCGGCGTCATGCCTATCTCCGGCTTGTGCAAGTGACAGCGCAAAACCGAAAAGCCGCCGAACGTCTGCCGAAAGATTCAATAAATCTTTGTAACTGCTCCCTATCCATTCGATCGGTCTTTCATTCACTGGCATAGTTGTAAATATACATGAACTGGGATATCAAGGGTTCGCCCAACACGGCACAGTAGGCATTTCAACTCTTTGCAAAAGAACGACCTATTCCGTCGAACGGTGCGGGTACCATGCGGCAACAGTGCAACGCCTAACAGTTCGGGCAGGCGCGGCGGCCCTGACGGGCCACTGCTTATGAACCCGCAGGTATTGGGGTCAGAGTCCAAAATTGCCCGGCCTCCGGCCGTCCCTTGTGGGAGCTGCGCGGCAATATTGGAATCCGACCCCAATACCTGCTGGCCGTCGCTTCTCGCAAACATATTCGCCTACGCGGCTTGAGCGCCTTCGCCATGCCAAAATCCATCTATGAACGAGACCAACATCACCGACTACGCCCATTCTCTAGGTTCTAAAGCAAAAGCGGCTTCCACGGTGATGGCGCGTGCGCAGACAGCTAGCAAAGTTGTAGCACTCAAAGGCCTGGCGCGGTTGTTGCGGGACAACACACAGGCGCTGCAGGTCGACAACGCACGGGACATCGAGCGTGCGCTGGCGGCCGGGCTGGCAGCGCCGATGGTGGACCGGCTCAAACTCACGCCCAAGGTACTGGAGACTTGCGCCTTGGGCTGCGAGCAGCTGGCAGCCATGCCCGACATCATTGGCGAAATCATCGGCATGAAGCAGCAGCCCAGTGGCATACGGGTGGGCCAGATGCGGGTGCCTATTGGCGTGTTCGGCATGATCTTCGAGAGTCGCCCAAACGTGACGATCGAGGCGGCGAGCCTGTCCATCAAGAGCGGCAACGCCTGCATTTTGCGCGGGGGCTCGGAGGCCATTGAGTCCAACAAGGCGCTGGCCTTGCTGGTGCAGCAGGCGCTGAAGGAGGCCGGGTTGCCTGAAGAGGCGGTGCAGTTGGTGCAATCCACCGACCGTGCCCTGGTAGACCAGCTTATTGCGATGCCGCAGTATGTGGATGTGATCATCCCGCGCGGCGGGAAGGGGCTGATCGAGCGCATCAGTGCCGGTGCCAAAGTGCCGGTCATCAAGCACCTCGATGGCAATTGCCATGTGTTTGTGGACGACCCGTGTGACATGGCCATGGCGGTACGCGTGGCCGACAACGCCAAAACCAACAAATTCAGTCCCTGCAATGCGGCCGAGAGCCTGTTGGTGGCGCGTGGCGTGGCGGCGCAGTTTTTGCCGCTCATAGGGCAGATCTATGCAGACAAGGGTGTGGAGATGCGCTGCGATGCCGAGTCGCTGGAAATCCTCAAGCAAAAAGTGGCTTTTGCGCCCGTGGATAGTGCGCAAGCAGCTACCAAATCAGTAGCAAATCTGGTGCCGGCACAGGACGCTGACTGGTACGAGGAATACCTCGCCCCCATCATCAGCATCAAGGTCGTGGCGGGGGTGGACGAGGCCATTGCCCACATCAACCAGTATTCCAGCCACCACACCGATGCCATTCTCACCACCGACCACCGGCACGCCCAGGCCTTTCTGCGCGAGGTGGATTCAGCCAGCGTGATGGTGAACGCCAGTACCCGGTTTGCCGACGGGTTTGAGTATGGGCTGGGCGCGGAAATTGGTATCAGCACCGACAAGTTTCACGCGCGTGGCCCGGTAGGTATCGAGGGGCTTACCTCGCTCAAATACGTGGTGTTGGGCGACGGCGAACTGCGCGCCTGAACGCGCCCGGGGTTGAATTCGGTGGCTGGAGCACCACATAGGGGGCTGGCGCAGGCTTGCGCACAGCGTCCCTACAATGGGTACCAACCTATAGAAAGAGCAGCATGGTTCCGCATCTGGTGACCGCCCTCACAGGGCCAATCAACGAGCTTGAGCAGCGCCTGCTGGATGCGATGCCGGCCATCGA
>JFJP01030243.1_pt1 | contig 28866 bp, 23 predicted proteins | sample 431651 | NCBI WGS metagenome assembly JFJP01 (sample SAMN02602958, study PRJNA72255) | Microbial mat metagenome, whole genome shotgun sequencing project. | biome: fresh water; feature: sink hole; material: water; isolation source: purple microbial (photo- and chemosynthetic) mats found in... | reverse complement strand
TGGTGCGAAATGAAGACCGTCCGATTATTGATCAGTCGCAGGGTCAATTACGCTGGATCGTAATTGATGAAGCGCATACTTATGTCGGTTCGCAGGCGGCGGAATTAACGCTATTGCTGCGGCGGGTTTTGCATACATTTGGTTGCCAACCCGGCAATGTCCATTTTATTGCTACTTCAGCCACACTAGGCGATGCCAGTGATGCTTCTCGCCGGCAACTGGCGGAATTTCTGGCGAAAGTGGCTGGCTTATCCGTGGATCGGGTGCGGGTCATCGAAGGTCAACGGGAAACACCCCTGTTGCCAGAGGCGCTGACTCGAATCAATCAGCCTTGTCTTAACCTGGAAAATCTCCGCGCCTTGACTCCTGAACAGCGCTTTGTGGCTTTAGCAGGTGATGGACGAATGCGAGCAGTGCGTGAGCAATTGGTTAAACAGGCCAGTCTTTTGAGCCAGCTTGCCCAAATTCTACACGGCCAAACCGATGCCTCAGCCCGGCGATCAACATTGCAATGGCTTGATCTCTGTACTCAGGCAAAACACGAACAGGGCGAGCCATTCTTGCCATTGCGTGGCCATCTTTTTCAACGAACCGTCAATGGATTATGGGCTTGCGCCAATAGCGGGTGTTCCGGCAGAACAGGGACGGCACTGGATCAATCAGACTGGCCTTTTGGTGCCGTATTTCTGGAACGACGGGAACATTGCGCACATTGCCAATATCCGGTTTTTGATCTGGTGCAATGCCGGGAATGCGGCGCTGAATATCTTTCTGCTGCTGAAACAAGTGAGAAGGGTCGGGAATGGTTGCGACCACAAGAATATGCACAGGAAGAAGATGAGTTTCAACAGGGATTGGAACCACTGGCAGACGATGAAGATGCAAATGATGCTAATGAATCGAGTGCAGCGACTGAGAAAAAGCCGCGCTTATTGACTTCACTGAATCAGGCCAATGTGCGGAATTGGGGATTGACTGCTGATGGTGGTCTCGATCCTTCGGGGCAAGTCGGTATTCCTGTGCATCTGCGTTTTCCCACTGAAAAGGGTTTGGAATGCCCAATATGTCGAAAGCAAGACCGTAATGAAAAAGGAAAAAACGCCAGTGAGCTATTTTATCCCATTCGAGTCGGTGCGCCATTTCTACTCGGTACGGCGATCCCAACGCTATTAGAAGCCATGCCGCCATTGACAGACGGGCAAGAACCTCGGCCATTAGATGGGCGACGGTTAATCACTTTTACTGACAGTCGCCAAGGCACTGCCCGCATTGCTATTAAGCTGCAACAGGAAAGCGAGCGTGATTATGTAAGGAGTCTGCTCTATCACTCCCTAACTGCCAGCGCCCAGCCTGCCGATCCCGTCCAAATTCAAAAGATTGAGGCAGAAATTAAGGCGCTGGAGCCTTTGGTGCGCACTACTCCGGTTTTACGCGGTGTCCTGGAGCAGAAACGTCAGGATTTGGCGAAATTGGAAGCGCCACCCTTGGGTCGACTGACGTGGCAAGAAGCAGAAGATAAGTTGTTTATCACTGATGATGTTCATCGCTGGTTGCTCCCGGCATTGAAGGAACTCACCTTTGGTTCAGACGACCGCCTGTTGGTCAAACTCTGTCTGTTACGAGAGTTCTTTTTGCGTCCCAAGCGGCTGTTTTCGCTGGAGGGGTTAGGGTTAGTAAAATTGCACTATCCGGCTCTGGATAAGGTAACCCCCCCGGCGGTTATGCAGCAACGGGGTGTTAAACAGGAAGAATGGCGAGCGTTGCTACAAATTGCTGTCGATTATTTTCTGCGAAGTGGCAAGCCCGCAATTCAGGCTCCTCCTGATGTAATTCGCTGGTTAGGCTACCCTGGTTGGCCTAACGCGCTGGTTATGCCCGGTACTGTGATCACGAACCGAAAGGCACAACGCTCTTGGCCTTCGATCCATTCACGCCGCGCCAAAGATAACCGGCTCATTCGCTTGCTGAGTCACGTTTTTCATCTGGATATTGAGATCAAAGAGCAGAGCAGTCAGATTGACGAAATGCTGATCACTATTTGGGATGGAATCCACCCGTTGCTCTCCAAAACGGAGAACGGCTTTCAATTGGAACTGGAAAAGCAGGCGGTATTAACCGAGGTGCGCGAAGCCTGGTTTTGCCCGATGACTCGCCGCGTATTGCCCGTCGTATTCCACGAAATCACGCCTTATTTACCCGCATTCCCCGCACCGGATACCTTGGCGCAGTGTCAACGGGTCATCATGCCGCGATTGCCGCAACCGTTCTGGCTTGGTTGCGATCCCGAAGAAGTCAACATCTGGCTGGAAACCGATCCACAGGTACAGGCATTACGGGCGATAGGGGCCTGGTCTGACATCAGCGACCGTCTCGCCCGGCACCGCCGCTATTTCCGGGCGATGGAACACTCCGCACAGATTGCCGGCATTGATCTCACTCGCCGCGAAACTGCGTTCAAAGCCGGCCAAATCAACCTGTTGAGTTGCTCAACCACCATGGAAATGGGTGTGGACATCGGTGGTTTAACCGCAGTTGCCATGAATAACGTTCCGCCACACCCGGCTAATTTCCTGCAACGAGCCGGACGGGCTGGACGCCGGGGCGAAACTACCGCTCTGAGTTTCACGTTATGCAAGGCCAATCCTCAAGGCACGGCGGTTTTTGAAAATCCACTGTGGCCATTCGTTAGCCGACTCGGTTTGCCGCAAGTTGCTTTGCAAAGCGAACCGATTGTCCAGCGTCATCTAAATGCCTTGGCACTGGCTGCTTTTCTGCGTGACCGCACTCCCGATATTCGCAGACTGCATACCGGCTGGTTCTTTGAAAAGACTGACACCGAAGCTTCTGCAATTTGTGACCGATTTGTCGCTTGGTGCGAAGAACTACAATCCGCCGAACAAATGACTACTGGGATCAATACCCTGATTCATGGCACGATACTGGCTGGTCGGTCTGCCGGGTATTTAATGAATCGCACAGCTCAAGCTATACGCCAGGCGGCAGAACGCTGGCTGCGGGAATTGGATGCACTACTCGATCAGCAGAACATCGTGGCGACTCGTGAAGATGACCGCAAAGCAAAACAAGCTGTGGATATCCAATTACAGCGCTTGCGCGATGAATACCTGTTGGGTGAATTGGCGAATTTGGGTTTTTTACCCGGCTATGGTTTTCCTACTGGCGTAGTGTCATTGATCACGACCACGCTTGAATATCTGAAACTGCGTCAACAGAACCGCGAGGATAATCGCTCGCGCCGGGTCGGTTTTCCCAGCCGTGATCTCACCATTGCCATCCGCGACTATGCCCCTGGCACCGACACCGTATTGGACGGGCGGGTTTATCGCAGTGGCGGCGTAACGCTGAATTGGCAAATTCCCGCTGAAGCCGAAGCTGCGCCGGAAATTCAAAGCCTGCGCTGGGTCTGGCAATGCAAACGCTGCGGCCACAATGGCACCCGGCTTACCATGCCGGAGCATTGTCCCCATTGCGGAAAGCACGGCGGCAAATCATTTACACTACATCGCTTTATTCAGCCTTCCGGGTTTGCTGTAGACATCCGCAATAAGCCCAATAACGATATTTCTCTGCCGCAATATATCCCGGTACGCGATCCGCTGATTGCGCTGGACGGTGCAGACTGGATGTCATTACCCCGTGCTGCATTAGGTCGTTATCGGAATACTGCTCATGGTTCGTTGTTCCATCACAGCGCCGGCTTATACAATGAGGGCTATGCATTATGCCTGCGCTGCGGATTAGCTGATTCTGAAAGTGAAGAAGGTTCACTGCCAGCAACATTCAAAAATCACAAACGTCTGCGTGGTGGCCGTCTGAATGACCGGGAAACACTCTGTCCCGGCAATAACGAAACCAGTTGGGCTATCCAGCGTGGCATACTGCTCGGCGTCATCACGCATACCGAAGTGTTTGAACTGCAATTACACGACGCCGACGGCAAACCGATTGACCGGATTGCGGCTTACACTGTGGCGGTGGCTTTACGCCGGGCTTTCTGTGGAACCTTGGGAATTGAAGAAGCAGAAGTCGGAGCAACAGTCGGCGTCAGTCGTACTGCTGATCGTGAACCCGCCCATTCCGTTTATTTCTACGACACGGCTACGGGTGGCGCGGGTTATGTCAGTCAAATGACGACGCACTTACCGGAATTGTTGCGGCAGACCCGCGCCGCGCTGGATTGTCCGCACGGTTGCGATGCCGCCTGCCAAGGCTGTCTGCTGACGCACGATACGCAACATCATTTGGCAGATCTCAATCGTCATACCGCTATCTCATTACTCTCGGAGTCATTTCTAGCTGCGCTGGACCTGCCGAATGAATTACGGGCATTTGGGCCACACAGTCAGTTGGAAATGGAGTCGTTGCGGCTGGCCTTGAATCGGGAATGGCAACAACGAACAGTGCATGAAGTACGGATTTATCTTGGCGGGAAAGCCGGGGAGTGGGAACCGCTGGCCTGGCGACTGCGTGACGATTTAAGTCGCTGGCGGCAAACCAGTGCGGCGGTACGCTTAATCGTTCCAACCGCCGCATTGCATAAACTCAATAGCAGTCAGCGTGATGAATTAGCTGCACTGATTGCCTATAGCCATGTTGAACTGTACCGCGCTCCCGACGTAAATCAGGTTGCAGGATTACCGCTCATCGCTGAACTGGGCGGCATGGATCAACGAGTGCGCTGGGTTGCCAGTAAAACCGATGCATTGATTCCCCGCCCGGACTGGGGCGGTGGCGAAATCGGTGGACCCTTTGTGCGGGCCACGGAATCTGAAACGTTATCGGTATTGCCGGAATCGTGGCAACGCATTCATCCGGACGATCTGCACCAAACTGCGCCTGGCGTTATTGCGCTGACGATTCACCGTGAACTCGATGGCCCCTCCACTACTTTTGGCGACCGCGTCTGGAGGCTATTAGAGCAACAAGCACTGGAATTAACCCGGCATTTGCGTGGTGCAGAACCATTGCAATCGGTGAGCTATAGCGACCGTTACCTGCGTTCACCGCTGACTTTTGTATTACTGCGTGGTGTGCTGGAGGGGTTGGCGCGTTATCCGGGTGGTTTGACGCCAGCGACTTTGATTCAGGTCAATACTGCCAAACTGGATCGGCTCGCCGCTGAAACGCCCCGGTTGTTATTCCATGACTGGCGGGATAGCGGGGATCGTCAACACGTCATCGAAACCTGGTTTGCCGAGATGTGGCCAAATTTTATCTGGCAGGAAGCATCATCCCGCACTCTGCCCCACGCCCGTGAATTAACCTTGATCTGGAATGACCGCGACTGCTGGACTATGCGACTGGATCAAGGTTTTGGCTATTGGGGAGCCGCGCCCCGGATTCGCCCGGAATTTCCCTTTGATCGCGAACCGGCGCGGCAAATCGCCAAATTGCAGCAAGCCAGTTTAATCGTCGAACCGCTGAATCCGAACTATCCAACTCACTGGTATTACGGGTTCAGACCCATAGCGCCCTGACTTCATTTTCCGTCATTCCTGCGAATGCAGTAATCCAGTGACCTGCTGAAAAGACTGGATACTTACCTTCGTGGGGATGACGAAGCAGAAAATTATCTATTGTCTTCCTAATAGTTAACCGGACTCGGTATTTTAAGTAAGTTATTGATTTATAACTATTATTAAAAATTAATTTAAAATAAAACAATAAAAACAATAAGTTTCTTAATATCCTCAGTCTGGCTCTCTATTAGGAAGACTATAATCCGACTTTCGGAGAACCCCATGAAATTTCCTTATGGCATTGCTGATTTCGAAAAAATCCGCCGCCAAGGCTACTTTTATCAGGATCGTACTGACCGGATTGCCACCATAGAAAATGCGGGAGAACAGCTCCTGTTATTGCGCCAACGCCGATTTGTCCATGATCCTGCGGCCGGATATGCGCCAATATCGACTATTGGATCATCTACTGGAATTCAAAACCTTGGCTGCCAAAGACCTGGGTTTGAACGCCGAACAACTGGCCCAGACCCCGCGTGAAACCCTCGCCGCTCATCCCAAAGTGCATGCGAAATTGGCCGAAGCCCGCCAACAACTGAACCGATATGCCACCGCCTTGGAGGAGAAATACGGCACACGGCTCAAACTCCAGACCCATGCCATTGTTTGCATCGATCTGGCGCGACTGGTGTGGGAATGATGGGAATTTGTGGAAACTATTTTTTGGTGCGCCCATACTACAATCAGAAAAAGCAATCGTTCAACCATTGACCCTCCTTACCAAAAAAATCAACTTTTTCGAGGTGTTATGAAGCCTTTGCATGTTATCTACTCTGCCGCACTGTGCGCCTTGTTGGTCACCACCGGTTGCAATAATGACGATCCCGTTCCCCAGGATCCCACGACGCTCACCCTGCATGAGTACGCCACGGATACCTGGCGATCTTTCGAGGCGATGACCGATCCCAGTACGGGATTGCCTGCAGATCACGTCAGCGCTGACAGCCTTCGTGCGGCCTACACGTCCCCGACCAACATCGGTGTCTACCTCTGGAGCACCCTGGCGGCGCGTGATCTGGATATCATCACCGACCAGCAGGCCGATGCCAGGATCAACCAGACCCTTACCACGCTGGCGAAACTCGAACGCCATAGGGACACCGGTCAGTTCTATAACTGGTACAACCCGGCGACCGGGGAGAAACTGACCCGCTGGCCGACGACCGGGGATCGGTTGTACCCCTTCCTGTCAAGCGTTGACAACGCCTGGTTGGCGACAGCGTTATTGATGGTTACCCGCGCCGCACCGCAACAGCGCGACCAGGCACAAGCGCTCCTCGACGGGATGGACTTCAGTTGCTACTACGACCCAAACGCCCGTGGTTCAGATGTCGAAGCCGGGTTAATGCGCGGCGGATTCTGGACTGTTGAAGACGCGCCTGATGCCCAAAATTCCCCGAAAGGCAACTACTGCGGTAAGGGGTCAGACTTCATCTATACCGGCCATCACTACGGAACCCTGAACTCCGAAACGCGCATCGTCAGCTACCTTGCCATCGCCTTAGGCCAGGTTCCCCCGGAGCATTACTTCGCGCTCTGGCGCACCTTCCCCAACAGTTGCGACTGGAGTTGGCAGGAAATGGACGCGCCGGGGGACACGCGCACTTACTTGGGAATCGAGGTCTACGAGGGCCACTACACCTATCGCGATAAGCGCATCGTGCCGAGTTGGGGTGGGTCAATGTTTGAAGCACTGATGCCGGCATTGCTGGTGCCCGAAGCGAAGTGGGGCGCTCAAAGCTGGGGCGTCAATCATCCGCTCTATGTTCAGTCCCAGATTGAGCACGGCCTGGACGAAGCTGGATACGGCTACTGGGGCTTCTCCCCCGCGCAAAACCCCGAGGAAGGCTACCGCGAATGGGGCGTTGATCCGCTGGGAATGGATCCGGGTGGCTACACATCCGATCAGGAACGCACCACCGTCAACTACGGCTTCCGCGATCCTTCCGGCGCGGGTTACTGTCCCGACCGCGAGCCGCAATCCGTACCAAGCACCTACGGTCGTGGTGTTGTCACACCCCATGCGGCATTTCTGGCGCTGGAATTTGCCCCCCAGGAGGCGCTGAATAATCTGGCTCAGTTGCGTCAGAACTTCGGCGCTTATGCCTGGGGCGGCTTTTATGATGCGGTCAACGTGACCACTGGCCAAGTGGCAATGGACTACCTGGCGCTGAACCAGGGTATGATCATGGCGGCGATCAGCAACATCCTGCACCCCGATCGCCTCAAACGCTATTTCACGGAGGGGACTGTCGAAGTCACGCTCCGCCCGTTATTGGCCATCGAAACATTCACCGCCGGCCCTTAGTGGCCGAATGGACAGACAACTCCGCAATCGCGCCCAGTCGAAAGCCGGTCCTGGATCGGTCTTTCGCCCCGGTGCGATGTCGGCATGACCGGTCAGCCGATCCGGCGTCATCATCGGATAAACCGCCCACAACGCCCGAATCACCGCCGCCAGTGCCGGGTATTGCCGGTCATCGTAAGGCACTGAGTCAGCACCTTCCAGTTCGATACCGATGCTGAAATCGTTGCAACGGGGGCGACCGGCGTAAATCGACGCGCCAGCGTGCCAGGCTCGGCGCTGGAAAGGAACGTACTGAACCAGTTCGCCATCCCGGCGAATCAACAAATGCGCCGACACCCGCAACCCGGCAATCGCCGCGAAATAGGGATGCGCTGACGGATCCAATTGATTCATAAATAGCGCATCAATCCAGGAACCGCCAAACTCACCCGGCGGCAGACTAATGCCATGAATCACGATCAAATCCGCCGCGACGCCATCCGGACGGTCATCACTGTTCGGCGATGACCGTTGTCGCGCCACACTCAGCAGTCCGGTGGTCGGATCGACACACATCGCCGCTTACATCAGCGTCTGGTCGAAGTGATAGCTCATTTCCGTATGCGGCCGTTGCAGGAAAAAGCCCTGTACATAATCAATACCGCAAGACCACAGGAGTGGCAGAGTCGTGGCGTCTTCCACCCCCGTCACTACGGTGGTAATCCCCAAGGTGTTCAAGGTGCGCGTTAATTTACTCAGCTCTCCCTGACTTTTTTTGTCATCGAGGTTCTGGGTAAATCGGGCATCCAGCTTGACATAGTTAGCCCCCAGGGCTTGCGCAAGAGCCAGGGCGCGTTCATGGCCGCTGAAGTGATCCAGCGATATGCCACAGCCCATATCCTTGACCTGGTGGAGGAAGGGCAACAGTGTCGACTGGTAAAGCCCCCCCATCATTTCCGTGATTTCAAACGCCAGGCGATCCGCAGGCACACCGGTTTTTTGCAACCCCCCCTGTAACCAGCTCACTAATTCTTCGTCCTGCAGGATGGTGGGCGAGATATTAATAAACAATATCACCGACTGGCCGCGCATTTGCCGCTCGCGCAGCACCCGAATGGAATGAGCGATGACCCAGCGATCGAGCACCATACCAATACGATGGCGCTTGACTAGACTGAACACGGTTTCCGGCAACAGCTCCCAGCCTTCCCGGTTGCGCATCCGCAAGAGGACTTCGTAGCGTTCCATGGGATCGCCCCGCAGGCTGACGATCGGCTGGAACAGCAGGTTCATGCGCTGTTGCTGCACCGCCTCGCGAATCTCTTCCAGCAATCGCCGCTGTTGCGGATTAGCTGCATCCGGTTCCACGTTTTGCGCATGATGGACATGAATCCGGGCATCCTTGCCTTCCCGAGCCATGCCACAGGCCAAATCCGCCTGCTGGATAAGCACTGCCGCGTCACGCAAATCAGGACTGGCGATGCTGATGCCAATGCTGGTGCGTAATTGGAAGTCGGTATGCGCCAGCCGATAAGGTTCGGTTTCCAGGGCGGTTTGCACCGCTTGCGCGGTGGTGGGCAAGGCTTCTTGACTGGAAAAGCCCAGCAACGCCGTAAACACCGCATCACCAAAGCGTGCGGCGATCGCATCAGGTCCCAGAACGCCTTGCAACCGCTGCGCCGCCTGCTCAATCACCTCATCCGCGGCAGAGACATCCTGGCTGTCCAAGCCCCGCAGATTATCAAGAGTAATCAGCATGATGGCCGCCGACTGAGCATTAGCAGTGGTGGCGACCAGTACCCGCTCCAGATGGGTCAGGAAGTAGGGGCGGTTGTACAGACGACTGACCGTATCCCGATGACTCAACTGACTGAATTTGTGATGGAGACCGAGCCCTTGCCGCAACCGTCGGGTGACAGCGGTCAAGAGCAATTCGGGATTGAGCGGCCGACTGAGCAATGCTTCGCCACTCAGCCCCGCGTTCACCAGACGCTGGCTCATATCAGTCTGCGCCGACAACAGCACCAGTGGCAACCCGTGGAATAGTTCGTGTTGCTGAATCGCCTGCGTGAGATACACGCCGTCAAGATCCTTGAGATCGAGGCTCAGAATCAGCAAATTGGGCTGAAAATGACGCAGAGCGGATAACACCTGTTGGGGTTGCGCCAACACTTGCGTCACCATCCCGTGACTTTCGAGCCAGCGGGCGATTTCCCGGGTGGCGGGCAACTGATCATCGACGATGAGAATACGTTGGCTGAGCGGTTTTAATATGCGCGTGTCCAACGCTTCCAGCAGCATGGGCAGATCGACCGGCTTGGTGAAGTAACCGGAGCAGCCGACTTTGACCGCGTCGATCCGGGCGGTCAGGTCGCCCCGATCTGCCAGGAAGAACAGCGGAATATCCGGTGCCAGCAACGAGCGTAATTCGTTGATTTCCCCAAGGAGCGCGGGCGGATCCGCCAGGTAATCCAGATCAATAATGAGTGCGGCGGGTTGCGCTGCGGGCGTCGGCCCTGCGGCTTCCAACGCCCCGCGGACTTCGGCCAGGCTGCCGCACAGCCGGACTTGGAAGCCGCCGCGTTGTTGAAGTTTACGCGCCAGATCGCCGATGGGTTCCGGCACGACCAGCCAGAGCTGCGGCCGGTTCACCTCGGGACTGGTTAATGAGGACAGCGGTTCGTTACGAGTGCTCTGAGCAAACAGCGGGGTCGTAATAGTTTCGATGGGGCGATGGGTGCGTGGCTCGCCAGCCGAAGCACCGCTGGCGGGCGCGACCCGGCACAGGGCATCGATGACCGCCATCAGGCGTTCCCGGTCGGCACCCCGGGGCAGTTCGCCTTTTTCCAGACAGGTATTGATTTGCTGTTCGATGCGTTCCGCCAGCACCGCGATGCGCTGGTATTCGGGCTTCGCACGAGCCAGAGTCAGAACATCCTGCGCGGCTCGCAGCAACAGCACAAAAAATTCCTGACCCCATTTGATGTAAACAAGCTTTTCAGCGAGATCACTGATGCGTTGCAATTTTTGGGTGAGTGCGAGATGGGTAGTATGTTGCAGCCGTTCGGGCGGCGAAGCTGGAGAGGCGGATTTCGATTCCATCACGGATCCTGACTACATCCTGAATTCCTGACGCCCCCTCCCAAGGGGAGAGGGAACCGTTGATATCGAATTATTGGGCTTCGAGATGGTACGAAAGCACCCGCTCAACTTCATTTTTGGAACCCATGATCACCGGACAGCGCTGATGCAGACCGGTGGGTTGCAGTTCCATGATCCGCTCGGTACCGGTAGAGGACAAGCCGCCGGCCTGCTCGACGATAAAGCTCATGGGATTGGCTTCGTACATCAGGCGCAATTTACCTTCCTGATTCTTGGTGCGCAGTTTGCGGTCAATGGGATACAGAAACACGCCGCCCCGGCACAGCACCCGATGTACGTCGGCGATCATGGCGCCCGCCCAGCGCATATTGAAGTCCTTGCGGCGCGGCCCCTCTTTGCCTTCCAAGCACTCGTCGATGTAGCGGCGCACCGGTGGATCCCAGAAGCGCATGTAGGAGGCATTGACGGAGAATTCCTGAGTATCCTCGGGAATCTGCATATTGGGGTGGGTCAGAATAAACTCGCCGATGCGCTGGTCGAGGGTGAAACCGTTCGTCCCATGACCGGTCGTCAACACCATCATCGTGGACGGCCCATACAGGGCGTAGCCGGCGCAGACCTGCCGAGTCCCCGGTTGCAGGAAGTCATCTTCAGTGGCTTCACCCGTCGCGCCATCCGGACGGCGCAAGACGGAAAAGATGGTGCCCACCGCGCCATTCACATCGGTATTGGAAGAGCCGTCCAGTGGATCGAAAATCAGTAGGTATTTGCCGCGGGGATACTGAACCGGCAGATGGTAGACGTCGTTCATCTCCTCGGAAGCCAGCGCGGCGACGTGTCCACCCCATTCGTTGCGCCGGATAAACAGGTTGTTGGAGATGACATCCAGCTTTTTCTGCGTTTCACCCTGGATGTTTTCCGTGTCGGCGGTGCCCAGTACGCCCACCAGGCTACCGTAGCGGACAGCGCTGGCGATCGCCTTGCAAGCAATCACGACATCGTTGATCAAACCTGTGAAATCACCCGAAGCCTTCTTGATTCGCCGTTGTTCTTCAATCAGAAATTCAGTAATCGTGATACCGGTATGCATGATAGTTATCCCTGAGGTTGTGTAAAACCGTTTAGGCCGACGGCACAGGTCGGTTTATCGCGCCGCCGTTGCCGAATTATATCTTGTTCAGCACATGGTTTTCAGGGTTTCCCGTCGGCCGGCGGCAGGGAGGGTTAATGTTGCGATGCAACATTATTTCTGTTATAACCTGAAAAATCAGCCAATGAGGAACTTAAATTATGAACGAAAAATCAGTTGCGGTTAACGCGATGTACGGATCGCTGGTCGAGCCGTTGACCCAGGTCAATCGGTTCATGGTTTCACAGTTAGAACAAGGGGTTATGCTCGGGCTGGACAGTCTGCGAGCGTATGTAGGTCGCTCTGAAGGTGACCGATGCGCACCGCCTGCATGAATTTGCCGACAGCCAGTTTGCGGTGCTCAGTTTCGTCGGTCATCGCGTGCTCGACGATAGCCGGGCGCTCAATGAGTGGGGTCAAGCCGGTTACTGCGAGGCGAATCGCCTGATGAGAAAGAACCTGCTCAGTCAGATCTTCAAAGCCTGAAGTGCCTAATACGGCCACCACAACAGAAAACCCCGTGGCGTGTGAGTCAGCGCAACGCTAACGATATAGCCAAAGACCGCCAGTGCGGCGACCCAGGCTGTAGCGCGAATCGGTTTGGTCGCACCGTATTTCAAAGCGATGCTGCCGAGAATAATGTAAACGATCAACCCTAGAACCTTGGCGGTCAACCAGTCGTGAACGAACGGATACTGTTCCAGAATCACCGCCAGACCCAGAGCGCTGGTCAGCAATACGGTATCCACGACATGCGGGGTGATGCGCAGCCAGGGCCGTTTTAGCCAGGGCGCATCGGTGAGCATCCCGACCCCGCGCAGCGTGAACAGCGCAAAACTCAGAACGACGGTGGTCAGATGCAGGTGTTTGAGGGCAAGGTACACGGTTTCATTTCCTGGTCGTTCAATTCCGAATGCATGATAAACGAGTCATCTTAACCAAACCCGGGAGGTATGGGTATGCCGATGCACGTTTGTAATGGCGCGACGTTGAAATGTATGTTTGCGGTTCCGCCGGGAATCAGTACCTTGGTCGTCCTCCCGCAAAATCGGGTGATGACCAGCAATCAACCGGCGGCCAACATCATGGACCATATCCCCATGGTCAACATCATGCCTTTTGGGATGTGCATGTCGCCAACCAATCCCGCTTTCGTATCGGCGACGGCGGCGGCGATGGGGGTACCGACACCGGTTCCCTGTATACCCGTGACGCCCGCGCCCTGGATGATGGGAGCGCCGACGGTGTTACTGGGTAATATGCCGGCGCTGAACAATACCTCGGTGCTGGCCTGCGCGTTGGGCGCTCCCGGTTGCATCAGTATTCTTATGCCGGGTCAGTTCACCGAGCAGATTCCTTAGCGCGGGCGGGCGCGTCGGGTCGGAACCGCGGTCCAGGGATCATCGGGCCAGGGATGTTTCGGATAACGACCCTTCAGTTCCTTTTTCACCTCGCCGTAGGTCCGTTCCCAGAACCCGCGTAAATCCTGAGTGACCTGAATCGGGCGTTGGGCGGGCGATAGCAAGTGCAGTGTTACCGGAATCCGCCCCCCGGCGATACGTGGCGTATCGGCCATCCCGAACAGTTCTTGCAACTTGACCGCCAGCACCGGCGACTCGCCTGGCAGATAGCGCAGGCGAATGCGCGAACCGCTGGGGACGGAAAGATGGGTGGGAGCCAGTTCCTCCAGTCGCATCCGTTGCCGATGATCCAGCCGACTGTGCAGCGCGGTGGTTAAATTCAGCCGCGCCAGATGCTCACGACGCGACACACCCTCCAGCCACGGCTCCAGCCAGTCGGCCAGATGTTCCATCAGCCATGCGTCAGACACATCCGGCCACTCTTCATCGGGAAGCCAGCACCGCAGCGATAAAACCCGCGCCTGCCAGTCGCGCAATTCCGGCGTCCACGGCAAGCAGTCCAGCCCCATTTGCCGCACGCCCATCAGCATCGCCTGTCGCCGAGCCTCCGGTTCAACCTCGGTCAACAAAGTGCTATGCAGCGCCAGTGCGCCCAATCGCTGTTCCTGACGGGCAATCACTGCCGCTTGCCGTTCATCCCAGTACACTTCGGCAACGGTCGATAGCCGGGCGGCGAGATGGGTTGCCAAATCTGCTGGATTCACCGGCGCGGCCAGCCAAATCCGACCTTCGCTGACCCCGGCGTCCAGGTGCGCGACCGCCAGCCAGTCCTGATTCATCAGGGGATCGCCGGGCTTCAGCCGCGCTCCACGGCTATTCGCCAACTGATAACGATCAGTGCTGCCCTCACGGCGACGGGCGATCCGGTCGGGATAAGCCAGCGCTGCCAGCAGGCCAATCAGCGTGGCGTCCGGCGCAGCTTCTGGCGCTGCCGTGACCTTTAACAACTGCCGCCAGCGTCGCGCTGCCTGGTCAATACGCATTGCGGCAGCGGGATCGGCAGACCAACGTCGTGCGCCATCGCGTCCGTGGCGTCGAAAGGCATACAGGGCATCCAGCCGGATGCTGAGATCGCTGCCGAAGGCGTGTTCGCCACGCAACACATCGCGTTCTTCCAGCACAGCCGCCAGATCGGCGGATAAGGCACCGTGCCCGAGGGCGCTGCCGCGTCGCAGCAGATGCGCCAAGCGGGGATGGGTCGGTATGTCCGCCAACGCCTGACCGGTCGGGGTGATGCGTCCCTGCTCATCGAGTGCTTCCAGTTCGGTCAGCAGCGTCTGCGCCTGAGCCAGTGCTCCCGACGGCAGCGGATCAAGCCAGGCCAGTTTGGCCGGGTCAGCGATACCCCATTGGGCCAGTTCCAGAGCCAGCGGAGCCAAATCTGCTTCCAGAATTTCCGGGGAACGCCGGGGTTGCAGCCGACCGTGCACCGCTTCGCTCCACAGGCGGTAACAGATACCCGGTCCCAGTCGACCCGCCCGCCCGGCTCGCTGTTCAGCGGCATCCATGGAAATACGGATCGTGTCCAGTCGGGTCAAACCGCTGGGGGGATCAAAGCGGGGCATTCGAGTCCAGCCGCTGTCCACTACCACGCTGACGCCTTCAATGGTCAGGCTGGTTTCGGCAATCGGCGTCGCCAGCACCACTTTTCGCCGTCCGGCGAAGTCCGGCTGGATGGCGCGTTGTTGCGCCTCGCTGGGCAGATCGCCGTACAGAGGAACTAATGCTAAATTGGCGCAGGCCGGTTCCGCTTCCAGTCGGCGCTGCGCCTGACGAATTTCCCTACCGCCGGGCAGGAACACCAGCAGATCGCCGGAATGTTGCGCCAGCGCGGTCAGCACTGTACGGATCACGACATTCAGATCGAGACGGTCGGAATCACGGGGCAGGTAATGCTGGGCGACTGGCCAGGCGCGGCCTTCGCTGACGATGATCGGGGCATTGCCGAGCAGTTGGGCGACCGCTATGCCGTAACCCGCGTTGACTATCCAGACAGAGAGCCAGCGCCAGATCAGCGTGTAGACTGCGTTCGTGGAATTCGTCGAAAATGACCAATCCCACCCCCTCCAGCGCTGGATCGCGTTGCAGGCGGCGAGTGAGGAGACCCTCGGTCAGTACTTCAATGCGGGTCTGGCGTGAAATTTGCTTTTCAAAACGGATACGATAGCCGACCGTCGCGCCCACCGGTTCGCCCAACTGATCCGCCATGCGCGCTGCTGCCGCCCGTGCCGCTAGCCGCCGGGGTTCCAGCAACAGAATGGATTGACCCGCCAGCCACGGTTCATCCAGCAACGCCAGTGGAACCCGAGTGGTTTTACCCGCGCCGGGCGGGGCTTGCAGGACCAGCGTCATTGAATGGCGTAGCGCCGCCCGGAGTTCTGGCAATACCGGTTCAATGGGCAAGTCGGAAAAAGCGTGGATCTGGGTTGATGGCATGTTGATTGTGAACCGTTTTGGCAATCATTCAGTCAATCTTAATGAGCGCAACCCGAGGTTAATCGGTATTTTGTTGTTTCTGCGGCTCGTTAAAGTTGTTATTTTAATACTTTGTTGGTATGATAATACGATACATTATGCCCATCGCAAGCATTAGGTCGGTTGCTTCCATGTCCAAACGAATTCTTGTTCCTGTCTGGTTTTGCACCCTGTTGAGCGCCTGTGCGCTCAATATCCCGGTTGAAGCGCAAGTCGCAGATGTTCAGGCTCCGATGGCGCAAAGCGCTATTGCTGATCCCAATGGAGCAACAGTAGCCAGTCTGCAGACTACCGGCCAGCCCCCGGACAGTGTGCCTGAAGAGCTGGAACCGGTGGCACCTGCTGGCGAATCAACGCCAGCCGAGCCCGTGGTAACCGGCCCACCCCCGCCACCGCCACTGCCGCCCTGTCCAGACCGAGCGTTGGGTCTGCAGGACGAAATCGCGGTTCAGATTTGCCAACAACTGCGCACCGACCCGCCGTTGACCGCGCTAACGGTCGACCGTCATTCCGTGCGTAAGCTGGATACCGTAATCGCGTTCTACGCCGGGCGCGGCTATCAACCCGCCTGGCTGGACGCCCAGGGTGTGCCACGATCAGCGACAGAGGATTTGCTCAAGGCGATGGGCAAGGCGGATCGTGAGGGTCTACGCACGCTGGATGACGACCGCGCCGGGTTACGCAAACGGTTAACGGCGCTCCAACAAGATCGGGCGCAGGACGCCAATCGGCTGACGCAACTGGATCTACTGCTGACCGACGCCTTCCTGACCTACGGCTCACAGTTACTGGCCGGCCAGTTATCGCCACGCAAAGTCGATCCCGACTGGGCGATCAAACCCCGTTCCCGGGATTTGGCTGGGGTACTGGAAGAAGCCTTGCGTCAGGATCAGGTTGCGGGAACCTTGCAGTCGTTGGCACCCCAGGCCAAGGGTTACGTCCAGTTGCGCGAAATGCTGCACAACTACCGGAAGGTTGAACAGGACGGCGGTTGGCCCCTGGTGGCCAGCGGCGCTCCGGGGAAAACGTTGCGGGCGCGACTGGAGGCCAGTGGTGATTTGCACGAGGGCGGCAAGAACCAGGACAAGGCGGTCGCTGAGGCGTTGCGCCGGTTCCAGAAACGGCATGGTCTGCCCGAGACCGGGACAGTGAATGCGGCTACCCTGGCGGCGCTGAACGTGCCGGTGTCCCAACGGATTCAGCAGATCGAACTGAACCTGGAGCGGTGGCGCTGGATGCCGGAGGATCTCGGTTCCCGCTACATTATGGTCAACATTCCCAGTTACAAGATGCAGGTCTTCGAGGAAGGCCAGCCGGTGATGGAGTCGAAAGTCGTCGTGGGTCGACAGGAGCGGTGAGTCCGAAATGGTATGTGCCGCGCAACATCGCCGTGAAGGACAAGCTGCCGCAACTCAAGCGCAATCCCTATGCGTTAGCGCGTCAGGGCATTCGCGTCTATAACGGCGCGGGTCAGCAGATCGATCCAGGCGGGGTCAACTGGGGAGCCATCAGCGCCCGCAACTTCAACTACCACCTGCGGCAGGATGCCGGTCCCCGCAACGCGCTGGGCGGGATCAAATTCATGTTCCCGAATCCCTACAGCATCTATTTGCACGACACCCCCTCGCGGGAGCTGTTCAGCCGTAATCAGCGCACCTACAGTTCCGGTTGCATCCGCATTTCCAATCCGGTGGAACTGGCGGAGTACCTGTTGAAGAATGACCCGAAGTGGGACAAGGACAAGATTAAAACGGCCTCCACCAAAGGCAAGCAGCTGGTCGTGCAACTCCCTCAGGAGTTGCCGGTGTACCTGCTGTACTGGACGGCCTGGGTGGATACCGATGGCTTGCTGCACTTCCGTGATGATATCTACAAGCGCGATAAGCCGATGATGCGGGCGCTGTATCAGGAAGACAAAGCTGCCGACAAGGTCAAGGTGCGCGGTTAATGATTCGCGGTCGGTGATTTGATCTGACGACGGGTTAACGATGCGGGTCGCGCTGGGCGTTGAGTATGACGGTTCAGGATTCCGGGGCTGGCAGGCGCAGCAGCCAGGAACGCGCACCGTGCAGACCACGCTGGAACAAGCGTTGGCCAAGGTGGCTGACCATCCCGTTCGATTGATCTGCGCTGGCCGTACCGATGCTGGAGTGCATGGCGTCGGTCAGGTCGCGCATTTTGAGACAACGGCAGTGCGCTTGGAGCGATCCTGGGTGTTGGGTGGCAATGCGCATCTGCCACGGGATGTCAGTCTGACCTGGGCGCGGGCCATGCCCGATGACTTTCATGCCCGGTTCTCGGCGCTGGCCCGTCGGTACCGTTATCAGATTCTCAATCGCCCCCACCGCTCGGCGCTGTGGCGCACACGGGCGACCTGGCTCCATCAACCCCTGGATGCGGAACGGATGCATACCGCCGGTCAGGCGCTGGTCGGTGAACATGATTTCAGTTCGTTCCGCGCAGCGGAATGTCAGGCCCGGCATCCGGTTCGGGTCATTCACGAACTGACCGTTCGCCGGGAGGGCGACCGCGTCGTTTTGGAGGTGGAGGCGAACGCCTTTCTGCACCACATGGTGCGCAACATCGCCGGGGTGCTGATGACGATTGGTGTCGGTGACCAACCGGCAAACTGGGCGCGGGAGGTTCTCGAACGGTGCGACCGCACACAGGCGAGCGTCACGGCACCTGCCGATGGACTGTATCTGTCGGCGGTTCGCTACCCAGAACGGTTTGGAGTGCCGGAAACCGGTGGTCAGTGGCCAGCAGTGGTTTGAGGCGCTTTCCTGAAAAGAGGATAACGACATTAATCCGCACTCCAGCCAAACGTGAGAATTTTAGCCACGGAAAAACACGGAAAAACACGGAAAATTTTTTCTTTTTCTGTGTTTTTCCGTGTCATTCCGTGGCTAATCTTTGGAATAATGACCGACGCTCGGTATAGTCTTTGTGAGAAATCACCTGAAAACTTGGCGTTTTTGTGCGTCCTGGCGGTTCAACAGCGCTCTCCCGGTTCAACCACGATGTCTTTAACGCGCAGTTCCTGACCGCTAATCGGTCGCACGGGGTAGCTGTCGCAGCGAGGACAGGGATCGTAGAGCGCCGCCAGCGGCACCGTCTCGCCGCAAGTCACGCATTGTCCACGCCCAGGTATCGCTAGCAGTTCTACCCGTGCGCCTTCAGCCAGCGAACCGCATAAGGCCGATTCCAGACAGAATTGCAGCGCCGCGCTTTCGACATTCGCCAACTCGCCGATTTCTAGCCGTATTTCCGTGACCCGACCCGCGCCTTGCTGTCGGGCGGTGTCTTCAACGATATTCAGGATGGAGGCCGCCAGCGCCATTTCGTGCATGGCGGCGCTACCGAACGCCCTGACCTAATCGCGCCCGAACCGTCGCCAGTTTTGCCTCCAGGCGACCGACCTGTTCCGCTAACACCCGTTGTTGCCCCTGCCGCACCCAGTCCAGCCAGGCATCCATACCGTCACCGGTTTTGGCGGACAGTTGCAAAATCTGCATCCCGGGATTGACCCGCCGGGCATAGTCCAGACAGCGGGCGACATCGAAATCGACATAAGGCAGCAGATCGATCTTGTTCAGCACCATCAAGTGGGCGGCGGCAAACATGTTGGCGTATTTCAGCGGTTTGTCTTCGCCCTCGGTCACCGACAGCACAACCACCTTGTGTGCCTCGCCGAGATCGAAATCCGCCGGGCAGACCAGATTGCCGACGTTTTCAATGAACAGCACGCCACCTTCCGGCAACGGCAATTCCTCCAGCGCATGACCGATGCCGTGGGCGTCGAGGTGGCAGCCCTTACCCGTGTTGATTTGCAAGGCCGGGACGCCCGCCGCCTGGATACGTTCAGCATCATGGGCAGTTTGCTGGTCGCCGCCAATCACCGCTACTGGGAATTCCTCGCGCAAGGTTCGCACGGTTTCCACCAGCAGGGTGGTTTTACCTGAACCGGGACTGGACACCAGGTTCAGCACGAACACGCCGGCATCGGTAAACAGTTGCCGGTTGCCCGCGGCGAATTCCGCATTTTTCGCCAGAACATCCCGTTCAATGGCGACCAACCGGCCAGCCTGATGCAGCGCGTCGCTATGAGCAGGTTCGGGTGAATGCCCGTGCGGTTGATCATGGGGATGTGGGTGAGAATGAAGACCGGTGTCGGTGTGACTACAACCGCAGGTCGCACACATGGATTAACGCCTCGCGAGGTGACCGCCCCCTCGGCCTGAGCGGGGAGGGGCTGGATTGGGGATGAGGGCTATGCCGCCAGCAGCAGGACGCCACTGGCCGCAATCGCTGCACCGCTGACCCGCAACAGGTTTTGCCGAGTTGCCAGCGCGATGCCGACGCCGCCAATATGCAGCGTTGCCGTCGCCAGCAGGAAGCCGAGGCTGTACCACAGGGCGTTGCTTTCTGCAGCTATTTCTGCGCCGTGGGCGTACCCGTGGAACAGGGCGAACAGCCCGACCAGTCCCATACTCGCCGCCAGCGGCAACCGGGAAGCCAGCGCCACCAGCAGACCGAGAATGACGACCGAACTGGCGATACCCAGTTCCACATAAGGCAACGTGACGCCGAGGAAACCGAGGAAGCCGCCCATCGCCATGGTCAGCACGAAGGTCAGTGGTATCAGCCAGAGGGCGCGGCCACCCCGTTGCGCCGCCCATAATCCGACCGCCACCAGGGCCAGAATGTGGTCGAGGCCACTGAGCGGATGAGCCAGACCCGTCGCGAAATCCATGTGCGGCAGTCCCGACGTATGCGCCTGGGCGACGCCACTCAGGCCGAGCAACGTTAGGGCAATCAAACTGCGTGTTCCAGACAGGGTATGCATGAAGCGATCTCCCGAAGATCAATAATGAGCCAACACCTTTTTTTCAATCATCGATGAACTATAGTTCAAAAACCCACAAGTCATAAACTGAATCAGCGTTGCCACTGTCGGCGTACTCGACCAACCGGGTCGCGGGCATGATTCAGGCTACAAAAATTATGTGGAAGGAGGAAGGAGGATGATCCAGCAACAACGTACCCTGCCGGGCGCTAACTGTCTCGAGTGTCCCCTGCGTCAACGGAATGAGTGGCGCGTCCTGACCGAAGAGGATGTCAGGCTGCTCGCCCAGATGCGCAAAAGTCGCCGGTACCGGGCGGGTGAACGCATTTTTAGTACTGGCGAATCCAGTCACGGGATTTACTGCATTGTGGAAGGCGCGGCGGCTCTGCGGCAAATTGATGCCGAAGGCAACCCGGTGCTGCTCAAAATCAGCTACCCCGGCGAAACCCTGGGTTATCGGGGGGTGTTGATGGGTCAAAAGCGCCGCTTCAGCGCCGAAGCGCTGGGGCCGAGCCGGGTTTGCTTCATCGATCAGCAGGTGGTCAAGTTGCTGCTGGAGCGCAATCCCGCATTGAGTTTGCAATTCCTGCGGCGCATCAACCATGACCTGGACGACGCCCACGACAAACTGGTGCAGAACGCCACGCTGTCCAACCGGGACAAATTTGTCCATCTCCTGCTCAATCTGATGGATCGTCATGGTCACGCCGCCCCGGATGGTAGCCAGGTCATCAGTCTACCCATCTCCCGGCGTGACATGGCGTCGATGATCGGTGCTCGCCATGAAACGTTGTCCCGGATTATTGGCCGGATGGAGGAGGATGGCATCGCCCGCTTTTCGGGACGCACGGTCTGCGTCAATCAGCCCCATTCGCTGATGGCTGAGATCTGTTTATCGTAGGATGCAAAAAAATCTCTAAAAATTGACGATCATCAAATGAGTTGTCCCATCTCCCGCTATCTTTCAAGAGGGTTGAATCTTGCAGGAGAACGGGGTCATGGGGTTTGTCAACGATACTGATTTTGCGACCGATCCGGTCCAGAATCCTGACGGTTACACGGGCGCACTGGGTGGACTCACCCGCCGCGAGTTTTTGAAATATTGCACCGGGGTTGCGGCAACGCTGGGTCTGTCCTCGTGGATGGGGCTGCGAATTGCCGAAGCGGCAACCGCGCCGCGGCGACCTCCGGTCATCTGGCTGTCGGCGCAGGAGTGTACCGGTTGCACCGAGTCGCTGTTGCGTGCCTACCATCCGACGCTGGAAACCCTGATCCTCGACATGATCTCCCTCGACTATCACGAGGCGCTGTGCGCGGGTGCCGGTCATCAGGCCGAAGCCCACAAGGCGAAGTCGATGAAGGAGAACTGGGGCAAGTATATTCTGGTGGTGGACGGCTCGATTCCCACCAAAGACGGCGGCGTGTATTGCATGGTGGCGGGTAGACCGATCCTGCAAGTCGTTCAGGAAGCGGCGGAAGGCGCGGCGGTGATCATCGCCATTGGCTCCTGCGCTTCCTGGGGCGGTATGCCTTCCAGCGACCCGAATCCCACTGAGGCAAAATCGGTGCAGGCGGTATTGCCGGGTAAGACCATCATCAACATTCCCGGTTGTCCGCCTAATCCCTACAACTTCCTGTCCACCGTGCTGCACCTGTTGACCCTGGGGAAACCGCCGGCGCTGGACATCCAAAACCGTCCCAAATTTGCCTATGGTCGGCTGATCCATGAAAACTGCGAGCGGCGGCCGCATTTTGACGCCGGGCGCTTCGCGATGGAGTACGGCGACTTCGGCCACCGTCAGGGCTGGTGTCTGTACAAACTGGGTTGCAAGGGACCGGAGACTCACGCCAACTGCCCGACGATTGGCTTTGGCGATATCGGCGAGAGCAACTGGCCGATCGCCATTGGTCATCCCTGCTTTGGCTGTACGGAACAGGGCATTGGGTTCACCAAGCCGCTCCATGCGCTGGCGGAGGTCAAAACCTTCTCCCCGCCCAATGCCTTCCCGGTGGTGAACTCACCCAAGGGCGAGGGCGTTACTCCAGCCGCAGCAGCGATTGTCGCCGGTCTGGCCGGACTGGGTATTGGCGCTGGAGCCATGGCTTTGCGCGGGATGCAGGATGAGGGTGAGGCCGCAGATTCCGACCGCCCCTCCCGGCCAAACTAGGAGGGGAACGCCATGGATCCAGATCGTCGTCAATTCCTGCGCGGTGCCGCCAGCGCTATCGCCACGACTGCCGCCGCCGTGGCTGCGCCGGTCAATGAAGCACGGGCTTTCGGTCCCCGCGAACCGAAGACCCTGCCGCCGAACGCGGTGGGCATGTTGTATGACTCGACGCTGTGCGTGGGTTGCAAAGCCTGCGTGACCGCCTGCAAGGAGGCGAATGATAAACCGCCGGAACAGCCCGCCGCCCTGGCGGCGTGGAATCAGGGCACCTGGGATACCGCTGAAGATATTTCCGGCAAAACGCTCAACGTGATCCGGGTCTATCAGGACGGGGCTATGACGCAGAAGGATCGTGAAGAAGATGGCTACGCTTTCGTCAAGCGCCATTGTCTGCACTGCGTTGATCCCTCGTGCATTTCGGTGTGCCCGGTCAGCGCCATGCGTAAAGACCCGGAGACCGGCATTGTCACCCACAATCCCGACGCTTGCATCGGTTGCCGGTACTGCGTCTACGGCTGTCCGTTCAACGTCCCGCAATACCAGTTTGACGAACCCTTTGGCCAGATCGCCAAGTGCCAGTTCTGCAATCATTTACAGGCGAAAGGTCAGTTACCGGCGTGTTGCGATGTCTGCCCGACCGGAGCCTCACTGTTCGGGTTGGTGGCTGATTTGCAGGCCGAAGCGGAACGGCGGTTGGCGCAAAAACCGGGTGCGGTTTACGAATTTCCCCGTGGCCAACTGGGCGGCGACCGATCTGGCCACGAAGCGCCGATTGGCGAATATCAGCCGCACGTCTACGGGGAGAAGGAATCCGGTGGGACGCAGGTGCGTTATCTAACCGGCGTTCCCCACGAAAAACTGGGTCTGCCGGTGTTACCCGATCACGCCTATTCCGCCGTGTCCGAGGGAATGCAGCACACCCTGTACAAAGGCATGATTGCGCCACTGGCTCTGCTCGGCGGCCTGGTGGTTCTCGCCCGGCGCAACGCTAAAGCCTATCACGACGAAGACCCAACACGGACTGATGATGAGGAGGATTCGCGATGAACGCCGCGAACCTCGAATCCCGCATCCCGAACCCCGCTCTCGAAAATCACCAACCGCTCGGCGGTCGCATCGTCACTAAGCCCTTCATGATTCTCGGCGTGTTGGTGCTGATCGGCGGCTATTTCATCCTGCGCCGGTTCCTGTTCGGCATGGGTGACGTGTCGCACATGAGCAACGGCTTCCCCATCGGCACCTGGGTGGTGCTGGATGTAGTGATCGGCACCGCGTTCGGCTGTGGCGGCTTCGCCATGGCGCTGCTGGTCTACATCCTCAATCGCAACGCCTACCATCCGCTGATTCGTCCCGCCCTGCTCGGCGGGGTGTTCGGCTACACCCTGGCCGGTCTGGCGGTAATGATCGATTTAGGTCGGTACTGGAACGCCTTTAACCTGCTGCTGCCCTGGTATGCCCAGACCAATTCGGTGATTTTTGAGGTGGCGCTGTGCGTCATGGCTTACGTGACCGTGTTGTGGATTGAATTCTGGCCGGCGTTTCTGGAACGGATGCCGCCCGCGTTCAAAAAGCGGTTCCATCTGCACAAAATGCAGATTTTCCTGCGCCGCTACATGTACGTCTTCATCGCCCTTGGCGTGCTGCTGCCGACCATGCATCAATCCTCGCTGGGTTCGGTGCTGCTGATCATGGGATCCAAGCTGTCGCCGCTCTGGTATACGACCTGGCTACCGCTGCTGTTTCTGATTTCGGCGCTGGCCATGGGTTACGGGGTGGTGATGCTGGAATCGACGCTGGTGCAACGGGCGTTCAAATTACCGTCGGAAGCCGCGCTGCTCACCCGACTGTCGCGAGTCGGCGCGGGATTACTAACGCTATTTCTGGTGGTGCGAATTGGCGATCTGCTGGCGCGGGGACAACTCGGCCTGGCTTTCGCCTTTGACCGCTACAGTATTCTGTTCCTGATTGAAACCACGCTGTTCGCTGCGCCGGTACTGATTCTGGCGTCGAAGCGGCGCTGCGCGAATACCCGACTCCGGTTCCTGGCAACGATTAGCCTGTTGGCCGCCGGTTCGCTGTACCGGATGAATGGCTATCTGCTGGCCATCGATCCGGGCAATGGCTGGATCTATTTTCCCTCCGCGCCGGAATTGCTGATCACCGTGGGCGTGGTGGGCCTGGAAATCATGCTCTATCTCATTTTCATCAAAACGCTGCCGGTGTTGCTGTTGCCCGGCCGCATTGCCGAAGCTGCCGGGAGGCCGTCGTGACCCGTATTACCATCGATCCTATTACCCGCATCGAGGGTCATCTGCGCATTGATTGCGAGGTGGAAAATGGCAAAGTCGCCAATGCTTGGTCATCCGGGCAGATGTGGCGTGGCATCGAGACCATTTTGCAGGGTCGCGATCCCCGCGACGCCTGGCTGTTCACCCAGCGGATCTGCGGGGTCTGCACCACCGTCCATGCCATTGTGTCGGTGCGAACGGTGGAGAATGCGCTGAATCTGGAAGTGCCGCTGAACGCCCAGTACATCCGCAATATGATCATCACCGCCCACGGGATTCACGATCACATCGTGCATTTTTACCAGTTAGCGGCGCTGGACTGGGTGGACATCGTTTCGGCGTTATCGGGTAGTCCCGAAGGTGCGGCAAAACTGGGCGCGAGCCTGTCCGACTACCGGCGCAACAGCTTGCCGGAGATTCGCCAAATTCAGGACAAACTCAAAGCGTTTGTCGGTACGGGACAACTGGGCATCTTCGCCAGCGGCTACTGGGGGCATCCGGCGATGAAGTTGCCGCCGGATGTGAACCTGCTGGCGGCGACGCACTATATGCAGGCGTTGGAATACCAGCGCATTGCCAACCGGATTGTAGCGATTCTCGGCTCCAAAACCCCGCATATTCAGAATCTGGCGGTCGGCGGCGTAGCCAATCCGATTAACCCGGACAGTCAAGCGACTCTGACCTTGGAGCGGCTGTTTGCCATCAAAGCCGAGATCGACAAGCTCGGGGAATTTGTCAATCAGGCGATGCTGCCCGATGTCGCGGCGATTGGGGCGTTGTACGCCGACTGGACCCAGTACGGGGCGGGCGTCACCGATTATCTGTCAGTGCCGGATTTGCCACTGGATACCAAAGGAACGCAGTTTGAACTGCCCGGCGGCTTTATCCCCAAGGGCGATGTTGCGCAGTTCAAGCCGATTACCAGCTATCAGGACGGCTATTTCCGCGATGGGGTCAAGGAGAGCGTTAAACACGCCTGGTATGAATATCAGGGCGGCGATCAAGCCCTGCATCCCTATGACGGCCAGACGAATCCCAAGCACACGGCATTCCAGGATCAGGGCAAATATTCCTGGGTGAAAGCGCCGACCTTCTACGATCAGCGGGTGCAAGTGGGGCCGCTGGCCAATGTGCTGGGGATGGTTGCCGCCGGACACGAACCGACCCAGCGGCATCTCAACCGATTGTTGAGCATCGCCAGCACGGTCGCGGGGAGTCAGATTCCCGTGGAAGCGTTGCATTCCACCATTGGCCGGATTGCCGCACGGGCGGTGCGCTGCGCGGTGCTGTTGGAATCGTTGCAAAACCAGTGGCAACTACTGATCAACAATATCGCCAAGGGGGATTTCGATACCTTCAACCGGCCGGTCTTCCCCAAGGGTGAAATTCGCGGGTTCGGCTATCACGAAGCGCCGCGCGGGGTGTTGTCGCACTGGACGGTGATTGAGAACGGCAAGATCAAGAACTATCAGGCGGTGGTACCGAGTACCTGGAATGCCGGTCCGCGTGATGATGCCGACGCGCTGGGGCCTTATGAAGCCTCGCTGCTGGACAATCCGGTGGCCGATCCCGAGTTGCCGCTGGAAGTATTGCGCACCGTGCATTCCTTTGATCCCTGTTTGGCCTGCGCGATTCATCTGGTGGATGGTCGGAAACAACCGATTGTCCAAGTCAGGGCATTGGGATAATTTTCGGTATGCTCTGTTTGACCCCCCGTCCTCTCGAACGTCGAGCACCTCTTCAATGAATGTCCCTACCCTTGCTGATCCTGCCGCAATCAGGATTACCCTGATCGCACCGCTCTCCGGCCCGTTGATCCCCCTGGAACGAGTTCCTGATCCGGTCTTCGCCCAAAAAATGGTTGGTGACGGGATTTCCATCGACCCACTCGATCAATGCCTGCGTGCGCCCTGTGCCGGTCGGATCGTCCAGTTGCATCCAGCCGGACATGCCGTGACCGTGGCCACCCCGGAAGGCATTGAAATCCTGATGCATATTGGCTTGGATACCGTCAATCTCAAGGGCGTCGGGTTTACGCCCCACGTTAAGGCCGGTGATGCGGTGAAGGTGGGCGATGCGCTGATCGAGTTCGACGCCGACTACATCGCCACCCACGCCAAAAGCCTGCTCACGCAAATTGTCATCACCAATAGCGAACGGGTCGCGCAGTTTAAACCCGCGACCGGCCGGGTGACTGCCGGCCAGGATGTGGTGCTGGAACTGACGCTGGCGGGCGCTGAAACGGAGGCTGCGGTCGAGTCGGCCAAAATCGTCACGTCTGAAGCCATTCTCATCCCCAATCCCACCGGCCTGCATGCCCGCCCCGCAGCCGTGCTGGCCAACCTCGCCAAGAAATTCAAGGCCGAGATTCAGATCCACAAGGGCGATGCGCAGGCTAATGCCAAGAGCGTCGTCGCCATCATGGGGCTAGAAATCAATCAGGGCGACAAGATTACCCTGTTGGCGAAAGGTGACGAGGCGGAAGCAGCGATTGCCACGTTGACCCCGCTGTTGTGGGAAGGATTGGGCGATGCAGGCTGCGCTCCGGCACCCGCCCCCGCCAGCTTCGTCACCTCCGCCAATGCTGCTCCGGCTCCGCGCCCGCGTTCCGAAGATCCCAACTTGTTAATCGGCGTCGCCGCCTCACCGGGACTGGCAGTCGGTGTGGTGTTCCAGGTCCGCCATGCGGAAATCACGGTCGTTGAAGCTGCTGAGGGTTCTCCGCAGCAGGAACGTGAGCGGCTGGATCACGCCATTGACGAAGCACGGCGACAACTGGAAGCCTTGCAGGCACGGCTGCATGGCGGCGGTGCAGCGGACAAAGCCGCTATTTTCGCCGCCCATCAGGAGCTGCTCGACGACCCGGATCTGCTGGATATTGCTTATTCCGCCCTGGCCAAGGGCAAGAGCGCGGCCTTTGCCTGGCACCGGGCCTTCACTACGCACGCCGACCGACTGGCTGGATTACGCAATGAATTGCTGGCGGCGCGAGCCAATGACTTGCGGGATGTCGGGCGGCGGGCGCTGAGTCTGCTGACCGGGGTGCAACCGGAACGCCCGGATCCGCCGAATAACGCGATTCTGGTTGCTGAGGAATTGACGCCGTCCGACACCGCCAGTCTGGATCGCCACAAGGTGCGCGGCTTCTGCACTACCTTGGGCGGTGCCACCTCGCATGTCGCCATTCTGGCCCGGTCGCTGGATATTCCCGCAGCGGCGGGCATGGAACCGGGCGTCCTGGAATTGCCCAATGGCACGCCGGTTATTCTCGATGGCGGCAAAGGCACGTTGCGGCTGAATCCCAGTGCTGACGACGTTGAACGCATTCGCCAGGCTCAGGAACGGGTGGCCGAGCGCCGACAAGTCGACTTGGGGGAAGCGCAAAAACCAGCGCTTACCTTGGATGGGCATGTCGTAGAAGTCGTCGGTAACATCGGTGGATTAGCCGATGCGGAACAGATTCCGGGTCTCGGCGGCGAAGGCGTCGGTCTGCTGCGTTCGGAATTCCTGTTTATGGAGCGCAGCACCGCCCCGAATGAGGATGAGCAATTTGAAGCCTACAAAGCGATTGCCGAAGCGCTGGGACCGAACCGGCCCCTGATCATCCGCA
>JFJP01034022.1_pt1 | contig 28867 bp, 25 predicted proteins | sample 431651 | NCBI WGS metagenome assembly JFJP01 (sample SAMN02602958, study PRJNA72255) | Microbial mat metagenome, whole genome shotgun sequencing project. | biome: fresh water; feature: sink hole; material: water; isolation source: purple microbial (photo- and chemosynthetic) mats found in... | reverse complement strand
CCGGGCGGCCGACCAGCCTGGCCGCGCCTGAAGAACCAGCAACGGTCCATGGCTCGGGCCCTGTTCCCGCTTGCTTCCCTCGTTTGAAATCAAGAGCAGGGCACGAGAGTTCTCGGGGTACGCCACCTGCCAGATCGGTGCCGTCATTTCGGGGTCGTACTCTGCCAACACAGTCAGACACGGCAGGCTGGAGAATTGGGCCAACAGGGCGTCGGTGCGGGCAAAAACCTCTTCCCCAGGCCCCTTGAGGCTGGAAATCAACAGGCGGCTTTGCTCCAAAGCGGTGGCAATCACCCCGTGGCGGGCCGAAAAACGTTGCCCGTCAGAATCCACCGCTTCCACGCCGTCCTCGTTCCAGACCAGCGTTTCAACCATAACGCCGTGGACGATGTCCAGCCCCTCCGCCAGAGCTTCGGGCAACACGCGGACACCAGAAATCAGGCCGTAGCGCTTCTGCAACGCATCGAAAGCTTGCGGCTGACAGGGAGTTCCCTTGCCTTCCACCTTCCGGGGCCAGTCGGGGAGCAACTGGGAAGGGAAAGACTCAAGCCAGGCAACGAACTCAGGGTCATCTCCATGGACAAAAACCGGCCCGAAATCGACCACCGCCGCCGACGTTCCAGGAGCTTTGGAGGCGCACCGCCCCCCAACCGACAAAGAGCGCTCGAGGACTCTTACCCTATACCCAGCCTCGGCCAGGCTGCGTGCACAAGAAAGGCCAGCCAATCCCGCACCAATGATGAGAACATCCCGGTCATCCATGGTTCAATTCTATACGGGAATAGAAAACACAGAAAGTGGCCAAGGTGACCAAAGCGAGGTATCTTCCTAAGCTAAGGAGCCCCCACCATGGAAACAACTACCCTGCAACAGCTTGTTGAGCATGACAAGAATCACGAATGCGAAGGGGTCGGCAAGGACCGCATTTGCGTCAAGATCGCAGCGGCCGCGCACCTTCCCAGTCGCTTCGGCGATTTCCAGGTTGTGGGCTTCACCAACAACAAAGACGGAAAGGACCATGCGGCCTTTGTCCACGGCGATGTGGTGGACCGTGAGGACGTTCCCATCCGCATGCATTCGGAATGCCTCACCGGCGATGCCATCGGCAGCTTGCGTTGCGACTGCCGTGACCAACTCGAAGCCGCCCTGACGGCCCTGGGAAAAATGGAATGCGGTATTCTTCTGTACTTGCGCCAAGAGGGGCGGGGCATCGGGTTGACCAACAAGATCCGAGCTTACCAGCTTCAGGACCAAGGTCTGGACACCGTTGAAGCAAACCATGCTCTCGGCTTCCGCGACGATGAGCGCGACTACGGCATCGCGGCACACATGCTCCACAGTCTTCGGGTAAAGTCCGTAGCTTTGATGACCAACAACCCCAACAAGCTCAAGGGGTTGGAAGCACTGGGAGTGAAGGTCAGCCGCCGTATTCCTCACATCATGATTCCCAATGAGTTCAACGCCGCCTATCTGAAAACCAAACAAACCAAAAGCGGCCATATGCTGGCAGAACAGGGCGAGGGAGAATAACTAACCCAGTGTCACTTCCAGCAGGCTGAAATCGTCATCGAAGTGGTCTGCTCCAGCGATACCTCGAATTTGCTGGAGAACCGCTTCCACCGTCGAGTCCGCCCCCTGACGGGCCTGGTGGGCCAGCAGTTCGGTCAACTCCCGGAACGCCATCATCTTGCCCGAGGCCTTGCGGACTTCGTAGACCCCGTCGCTGAACAGATACAGACGGCTTCCTGGCAGGACTTTCACCTGGCGGTTCTCATAGGTGTAGTCGGAATCGACCCCCACAATCATGTCGGGGGTTCCCAGTTCCGCCGGCTCGGAATTCGAGTCGGGCGCTAAAAGAAGCGCCGGGGGAGAACCGGCACAAGCAAACTTCAGCTCGCCGGTTGCCGGGGTCCACACTCCGTACCAGATGGTAAAGTACATGTTGTTCTGGTTTTCCATCTGAAAGTGCTGGTTCAGCGAACCCAGAACAGCGGCCGGATCGGTGAAGTCCGTGTGGGGCAAGCCCTGGCTGCGCAGAACATTCATGACCGACACCGATAACAAAGCCGCCCCGATTCCGTGACCCGAAACGTCGAGCAGAAACACCGCCAGTTTGCCGGGTTCCGCCCAGTGGTAGTCAAAGCAGTCTCCCCCCAGTTTGGCCGAGGGTTGAAAAATCCAATCGGCCCGGAACGGTCCTTCGAGTGGCGGTTTTGGGAGAAGCTCCTTGACGTAGTCAGCCGCCTCGGCCAACTCACGCTCCAACTGCCGTTGGGTCTCCAGCAAGGCCTTCATGTATTTTTGTTCTTGGTCCCGGTAATGCTTTTTGCTTAGACAGGCACTGATGCGGGCCTTTAGCAGAATAGGATCAAAACTCTTGGGCAGATAATCCTCGGCACCCAAAGAAATGCAGTGGACCACCGAATCGGTTTCATCGAGCGCAGAAATCATAATAACGGGAATTTCGCGCAGCACCGAATCGGCTTTCATCTTCTCGAGCACCTGGTACCCGTTGAGACCGGGCATCAGAATATCCAGCAGCACCAAGTCATAGATTTCCTCGGTCAGCATCTGCAGCGCCTTCGCGCCGGAATCCGAGGAAGTGACCTGGTGTCCCTGGCGTTCCAAATGCCGCATCAGAATGTCACGGTTCATCTCGTTATCATCGACGACGAGGATTCGTCCCAAATTTTGGTCGCGCAGGCTGCGGGGAGCCGACTGGGCAATTCTACCCATGGCAAAACGATACTCATCGTCGGCTCCGGTAGCCCCAGGGACAGAATCCTTGAGCTCTTGGTCGATGAGTTCCAAGATCTTGCGGCCCGAGTCGCTGATTTTCAACACATCGTCCAAAAGATAATCGGCATGCTCGTCCTCGCAGAGCTTTTTCAGCCGTTGGCTCAACCCTAAAAGAATGTACAGAGGACCAAACAGATTGCGCCGAAAGGCCGCCGTATCAAAACTGACAATCGGGGCACCATCGAGATAAAAGGAATCCAGAAAGGCACGGTGGATGTTCTTGGATTCCCGGTAGATATTCTCAACATCGGGCGTCAGCTCGGGGCGGGGGTTCTCTTTGAGGTCTTCGAGAAGAATTTCACTGTAACCCAGAATATGGTTGAGGTAGGTACGCAGCTCGTGTCGAAGGTATTGAAGCGATTCGCGGGTCACAAGGCAACCTTTTCCAGTTCCCGCAGCCACGCGGAACGGGCGTACGCCAACTCGGTTTCAAAAGCCTCGCCGTCCACCAGAGCCAGGTCCCACAAAACCCCCGAGAGGATGATTTTCACCTGGTAGAAATGGAAAGCAGGTTCAGAACCCACCAAGGTCAATCCCAGACGCTGTCCTTCCTCGAAGAACGGCACCAGGTGGCGGCAGGCTTTTTCCAGATTGCGGCGCAGCAAATCCCGGCGCTCAGGCACCGCAAAGATTCCCGTCAGCAGGGAATGGGAACGGCGGACCAGGTCTTCGGCAACTTTGAACAGCGCTTCGGCCCGCAGACGAAAGGCAATCTGCTGATTCTCGGTAGCCTCGAGAGCCGCCTGGCTGAACCGATCCCAGATCTCGGTGATGGCACAAAGGAACAGCGTGTCCTTGTCATGAAAATAGGTGTAGATGCTGCCCGGCGCAATGCCGGCACGGTCGGCGATGTGCTTGATGGTAGTACGCTTGTAGCCTAGCTCACCAAAAGCCTCGAAGGAAACCTGCAGAATACGACGGCGTTTTTCTTCATCGGGAGATCGGGACATAGGGGAGAGGATATAGCACAACCCCCGAGTCCGCAATGCGCGGAACCGTTCCAAGATGAATTTATTGGAATGTTGTTCGGTTTAGAGCTCGAACAGGGTGCGTACCAGGGGGTGGCGGCGGCCCATTCCAAACGAGACGGGGCTCACCTTCAGCACGGGGGGAGCCTGCCAGCGTTTGTATTCGGCCGAGGCGGTGAGTTTCAACACCCGCCTTACCAGCGCGGCGTCTTCGCCGGTGGCGATGATTTCTGCCGAACTTTTCTGGTCGATGATGTAGGCGTGCAAAATGCGGTCGAGCACGTCGTAGGGCGGCAAGCTGTCCTGATCGGTCTGGTTGGGACGCAGTTCCGCCGACGGGGGTTTGCGGATGGTGTTCCAGGGAATGATTTCCCTGTCGCGGTTGATCCACTCGCTGAGGGCGTACACTTCGGTCTTGAACACATCGCCGATGACACCCAACCCCCCGGCCATATCGCCGTAAAGGGTGCAGTACCCGGTGGCCAGTTCTGACTTGTTTCCGGTGGTCAGCAGCATCGAACCGGTCTTGTTGCTAAGGGCCATCAGATACACGCCCCGGATCCGCGCCTGGATATTCTCTTCGGTGACGTCCTGAGGTGCCCCGTCAAACAGCGGCTCCAACGCCTCAAGAAAGGAGGCAAAAGGCTTTTCAATGGGGACAAGGTCGAACCTGATGCCCAGTTTCTGCGCGAGGGTGCGGGCGTCGTCCACGGAACCATCGGAGGAGTAACGGCTGGGCATACCCAACCCCCGGACATTTTCCTTGCCGAGAGCCTCGACGGCCAACACGGCCACCAGGGCCGAGTCGATGCCGCCCGAAAGGCCCAGGTGCACCTTTTTGAAGCCGCTTTTCACCACATAATCACGCAGGCCCAGAACCAGCCCGTCGTAGAGATCCCGCAAGGGTTCCTCGTCGAGCGCCAGGGCAGGGTCGGTCGACTCCGAGTTCCAATAGAGAATTCCCTCGGTAAACGCAGGCGCTTGCGCCACCAGGGTTCCTTTTCTGTCGGTGACCAGGGCGCCGCCGTCAAAAATCAGGGCATCGTTGCCCCCCACCTGGTTGACGTACAGTACCGGCAGCCCGAAGCGGCGCCCCACCGAGGTCATGATGTCGGCACGCACCGAACGCTTTCCCGGATAAAACGGAGAAGCCGAGGGGGAAAGGATCAGCTCGGCACCCAGGTCGGCTAATTCTGCCACAGGATCGATGCCGTAGGGGTTGCCCTGGTCGCGGCTGACCTCCCACCACAGGTCCTCGCAAATGGCGATTCCCAAGTTGACGCCTTTCCACTCAAACACCCGGCGCCTGGTGGCGCTGCGGAAATAGCGGTGCTCGTCAAAAACATCGTAGGTGGGCAGCAGTGTTTTGGCTTGCTCAAAAACAACACGGCCGCCGGCAAGGGCCACCACGACATTTTCCAGCCCCTTTTCCCAACCCTGGCCGACGGCCTTTACCAGCCCCACCAGCGTCAGAAGCTGGGGCGGAAGCTCGCGTGCCAGTGTTTCCAGAGCCCGTTGGTTTTCAGCAATAAAGGAAGGAAAGGAAAGCAGGTCCAGCGGCGGGTAGCCGCAGAGCGCCATTTCGGGAAAAACAGCCACCTCTGCCCCTGTGGCGGCAGCCTCCCGGGCACGTTCCAGGATGAGACGGGTATTGCGTTCAAAATCCCCAACCTTGGGGTTGATCTGGACTAGGGCGATCTTCATAGACAAGGTTCCGGGCCGCAGTATACTATCCCCGGCATGGGAAAGACAATCTTGGTAACGGGGAAAGAGGGTTTCCTGGGGAACGAGATTTCCCAGCACTTCTTGAGCCAAGGTTGCCGCGTCGCCGTTTCAGTGCCACCCCGCAAGGAATCCTACCCGTCTGTGGACCAGGACCGAACCCTGCTTCAGTTCCCCTGGAGCCGCCGGTCCCCGGTGGCAGCGAAAAACTTCCTCCTCCAGACCCTTCAGGAATTCGAGAGTCTCGACGAGGCCTGGATCATCATCACCCCGGAAAGAGAGTCCTTCGGACTGGCGGAACTGGCCCCCTTGGCCCTCGATGAAAGCCTCGACAACGCGGTCAAGGGCACCTTGTACCTGGTTCGGGAATTGCTGCAGCGGCAGGCCAACCAACCGGGGTTGGTTTTGCGTTTTGTGTTCTACGATGAGGACCCGGCCTCCCTGCCCCCCCTGGCAGCGCTGCATTACCAAGGCCTGAAAGGGATGGTCAATGCCCTTCTGGTCCAGGCCCGCAAGCGGAATCTGACTCTTTGGGTCTATGAAGCGCTGGTGCCCCGCCTGGAAGATTACCTCTCCTACATCCTTTCTTCGAAGACACCGTTGCCTGGCAGATGGAATCTTCTAGGAGAGAAAAAAACTTTGATGAATACGATTTTCCCCCGCAAGGAAGCCCCATGAAAGTCTGGCTGAAACTCCTTCTGGGAGCGGCCCTCGGCGTCGCCCTCGGTCTGTTCCTACCCCTGCCCGCCCGGGCTGAGACCTCGCTTCTGCTCCAAATTGGCGACTTCATCCTGAGCCTGGGTCGCTATGCCCTCTTCCCCCTGGTTTTCTTTTCAACCGCTGTGGCTCTCAACGATCTGCAGCGCGACAAAAAGCTCTGGGGAGTGCTGGTCCGCAGCGTCACCTACATGGTGTTGGGAACCCTCGCCTTGGTATTGGTCGGTGCCCTGTTCATCCTTCTGTTCAGCCCCGAGCGCATCCCCATCACCAGCCGCCGCGAAACCGAACTGATCTTCCGCAGCTGGAATGATACCCTGGGCAACCTTATCCCCAAGAACCTGTTTCAAATTCTGACCGGTGGCGCCGACTTCCTGCTGCCGCTTTACGCGCTGTCCTTTATTTTGGGAATGCACTTTCCCTTTGACCGGTCGGTCACCGAACCCACCGTCAATCTCTTTGACTCCTTGTCGCGCATTTTCTACCACCTCAACAGCTTTGTCATTGAGGTGCTGGGTTTCGGAATGATTGTGCTTTCGGCGGCGTGGCTGACCCAAATCCGCCTGATCCAGGACTTTCAACTGTACTTTCAGGTGTTTGCCGTCCTAGGGCTTGCGACGTTGTTTGTGTTGTTTGTCGTGATTCCGGCCGTGCTTTGGTTCTTCGGAGGCCGCGAAAATCCTTACAAATGGATTTTCGGGGTACTGGGAGCCGGATTGGGCGCTTTCTTTTCCGGCGACTCGTTCTTCAGCCTGGGCTTGGCCAGCCGTCTCACCCGTGAAAACCTGGGGGTGCCCCGCAAGGTAGGCGCGGTCACGTTGCCGCTGTTCGCCATGTTCGGCAGGGCGGGTACGGCCCTGACTTCGACCATCGCCTTTTTCATCATCCTCAAAAGCTATTCCAGTCTGGAAATCAGTCTGGAACAGATTCTGTGGACCATCTCGTTCGCCTTCTTGCTCAGCTTCGCCCTTCCTTCAGTTCCCGGACTGGGTGCCTATATCAACCTTTCTCTTCTGTGCTCTCTTTACGGGCGCGGACTGGAAAACGGCTATCTGACTCTCCAGCCCGTCATTCCCATCTTGGTGAGTTTCTCCGCCCTGCTCGATGTCACGGTGGGAAGTCTCATTTCTCTCCTCGTCTCCAGACACTCCAAGCTTCAAAAAATCATTCCCCCACGGTTGTATATCTGATGGACATCATCAACGTTGAAAAAGCCTTCCGCCTGATGGACGGTGACGAGCAGCTCTTCCGGGATCTGTTCGAAATCATCGAAGGCTCGCTGGAAGAAAAGTACCGCAATGTCGAGGCGGCGCTTGCCTCGGAATCCTCCTCCGACTTGGAGCTCTACGCCCACCAGTTCAAGGGTGCCATGAGAAATGTTGCCGCAGAAGAGGCCTGTGCCCTGCTCGAGAAGCTGGAAAAGTGCGGTACTCGTGGGGATTTTGCCGTGGCGAGGGAGCTGTACCCCCAGATCAGACCCGTCGTCGACAGGGTTCTCGAATACTTTAGGAGCGAGGCCTGGGTTTCGGCCTTCACCCCCCGAAAATGAATTTTGACATCCTTCCCAAAGCGCTGGTCATCGCGCTGGGCGTTCAGCTCAGCTGCCAGATCTACAAGTTTATCGATCAGTCGTTTCGGCTGAAAAAACCCAGCTGGAAGCACCTGACCACCTTTGGAGGCATGCCCAGCTCGCACAGCGCGTTTGTCACAGCCCTGGCGACAACCATCGGTATCCAGGCGGGCTTCAATACCGATCTGTTCGCCGTGGCGACAGTCTTTGGCGGCATCGTGATTTTTGACGCGTACAAGCTGCGGGGAAATGTGCAAAAGCAGGCCGTCGTGGTGAACCGATTGCAGGCCTTGTCGTTGCCCGAAGCCGACCGCATCAAAATCAGCGAGTCGGTGGGCCATACCAGCCCCGAAATTCTAGTTGGCATCGCCTTGGCCTTGGTGGTGGCGACACCCCTGGCCCTCTGGCTGAAGTAACCTCAGTACAGCGGGTATTCCCGCACATTGAGAATCCGCATTTGGAACTTGGCCGTGCAGACGTATTGGCCCGACTGGATGGAATACCGGGGAATTTCGCGCAACAGCGCTTCTCCCCGAATTTCCTGGGGCCGGTTGTACACCTTGGGCCTGAGCAGATTGCGCACCGACTCTTTCACCGCCTGACGCAGGGCCTCCAGACGGCTTTCCAGCCGGTCGACCACCTTGGCCTTTCCGATACCCGCCGCTTGGTCCAGATTGAAAGAACCCCAGGCCTGACGCCGGGCGGCTTCGTGAGGAGCCAGATAGTACCGGAAAAGGACGACGAGAGTTCCTGCTTTTTCGTCGATGCGGGTGGAAACAGCCAGGGCCCGGGCCGTGGCCACATCCCCCTGAGAGCCGACAATCCTTCCAAGAGGAACAACATCAAGAAACTCGTCTACCTTGCGCGCCGGGTCAACGGGCCGGTAGGTGAACGACCAGCCATAGACCATCCCCGAGAAAACCATCTGCATCTCTTCGAGGAGGGCGTCGAGTTTCTCCTGATCAGGAGTTTTGCGCTCCAGTTCGCCGGGAGTCACCGCGGCAAAGGGCATCCAAAGTTCGCCCTGAAACACCGTGTCGGAAAAATCCGCCTGCCCCAAAACCGGCCCGGCGACAAGAGTCCCCAACAGAAGTACCAGAAGCTGGGGTCGCACCCGCTTCACGACCAGAATTCTTTCCAGGCGTTCACCCGCAGACGCAGAAGAAGGTAAAGGAAGGCGAACACAAATCCGGCCAGGTGGGTCAGGTGGGCGACGCCGCCATAAGGATTGAAAATCTGACTGAAGACTTCAAAAGCCGCATAGAGAATGACCAGATTGCGGGCTCGCAGGGGAACAATAAAGAACACCAGCACCCGGGCATGGGGTCGGTAGGCGGCAAAGGCGAGGGTTACGGCAAACACAGCTCCCGAAGCCCCCAACAGAAACACCCCGTACTGACCAGTGATCCAATACAGTCCCAGCGACGCCAGCCCGGCCAGAACGCCGGTGACATGGTAGAAGGCCAGAAACTCCCAGCTGCCGATCTCTTCCTCTACGGCAGTTCCGAAAAAGAACAGACCCAGCATGTTGAACAGAATGTGGCTCAAATCACCATGGACATACATGTAGGTGAAAATCTGCCACCAATACCCTTCCACGACCACCGCCATGGGGTTCATGGCCATCAGCCCGCGGGTTTCCCAGCTGATTTCGTTGACCAGGTAAACAAGCAGATTGACGGCAATCACACCCAAAACCCCATAAAAGTAGACACGGGGGAGTGGTTTTTGAAACAGCGGAGTAATACGGGTCATTTCTTAAGGCCTTCCCAAAAGGTATCGATCAGATTTTCCATGCCGTCACGGGCCTCGCAGGCCGGCCATTCGCCGCGCAGGCGGGTTTTAGCGCCCTCAAGCAGGGTTTGCCCTTCCTGGTAAGCGGCGTCGAGAGCACCCGAGGCTTCCATCAAACCGATGGCTTCCTCGATGAGGGGCTGAACCGGCTGACCCACGGTGTGAGTCTGCGCCACCAGCGAAAACAGCTCCAAGAGGCTTTCGCCGCGGTCGGCGGCCCGCTCACCGTGAATCAACGAAGGAAGGCTCTTTTTTCCTTCCACAATGTCGTCGCCCCGCAGTTTGCCAGGGTTGCCTGTAACAAGGTTCTTCACATCGTCCAAAATCTGAAACCCGACACCGATGTCTTCCCAAAGGGTACCGACGGCATCGATGGCAACTTCACCAGCACCCGCCGAAGCGGCTCCCAGTTCGGCGGCCAGACGGCTGAGCGCCCCCGTCTTGAAACGGCACATCTGCAGATACTCGTCGCGGCTGGGGAGGTAGCCATGGTCGTTGTGCCAAACAATGTCCAAGCCCTGGCCGAAGTGCAGCCGCCGCATCACGCGCAGGTAGAACTTCATCATTCGGTACTGGGTCGACTCATCGAGACCGGAGCGCTCGATCAGGTAGGTGGGCTCAAAGTACAAAAAATTGCCTGTATTGATGGCCATATCCACACCGTGGACAAGGTGGATGGCCGGTCCACCCCGCCGCTCTTCCGCTTTGTCTTCAATATCATCGACAATCAGACTGCCGTTGTGGGGCAGTTCGATCAGTGCGGTCAGTTCGTCTATCCCCGAAAGACGCCCACCGTACAGTTCATGGCTGAGGATCATAACCAGAGGTCGCCAGCGCTTGCCGCCCCGGTTCAGCAGTTCCCAGCCGGGAGCATTGATCTTGTCAAGGGTTTCCGGTTTCAACGGCAGGTCGGGCTGACCCGCAACGGCCCTCGCCCAAACCAGATCTGTCTTCACCGGAAACACCCGCTTTAGGGCCTCTTCAACGTTTGCCAGGCGTTTGGTATACTTTTGTTTCGCATCGTCCGGTGTGGTCATACCCGGGAATTTCTCTTATTCCCCCGGAACGGTCAAGGAGTCTTTCGCTGTGGGCCGAGAAAAACCTGATTTTTACGCACTCAAGGCTCAAAAGGAAGGCTACCCGGCCCGCTCGGTCTACAAACTCGAGGAAATTCAGCAGAAATTCGGCGTTCTGAAAAAGGCCGGGCGGGTCCTGGACGTCGGTTCCAGCCCCGGCAGCTGGAGCCTCTACACCCTGAAACTTCTCAAAGGCGCAGGCTTTGTCTGCGGGGTCGACCTCACTCCCCCTACTCCTGGTGCCGTTCCTCCCAACGCCTTTTTCTTTCAAGGCGACATTTTCGACGCTAAAACCGAGGCCACGCTTAACAGTCACGGTCCCTACGACACCATTTTGTCCGATGCGGCACCGCTGACCACGGGCAACCGCACGGTCGATACCGGCCGAAGCTACAACCTCTGTGAACGGGTCATCCTTCTGGCCGAAGGCCCGCTGCTCAAGCACCAGGGCAACCTGGTCATCAAGATTTTCCAAGGCGGCGATGAGAAAATCCTGGGCGACATGATGCGTAAAATCTTCACCCAGGTGAAGGCTCTGAGGCCCCAGGCCGTCCGCAAAGAAAGCTTTGAGACGTACTACATAGGATTGGGAAAACGAAATGCATAAACTCCTCCTGGTTTCCCTGGCTTCTGCGGCGTTGTTCCTTGCCGCCTGTTCCGCACCGCCCGCGTTCACTCCCACTGCCTGGACCCGCAGCGACGTTGTTTTCGGTACCATTCCGGCCACGCTGACGGTTTACGGGCCCGAAGACGAAGCCCTCTTCCAGGGGTTTCTCGACCTGCTCAACAACCTCGATAAAGAGATGTCGATGTGGGACAGACCCTATGTCACCGATGTGATGCGCCTGGCCGCCGCGGCGGGGAAAGAGCCGGTGGAGGTCAGCGAAGATACCGCCGCCGTTCTGAAGAGAGCTCTGGAAATCGGAGAGTTGACGCAAGGGGCCCTCGATGTGGCCATTGGCCCCTTGGTAAAGGCGTGGGGAGTAGCCACCGACCATCCGCGGGTTCCCGAACAGAAGGAAATCGATGCCCTCCTCCCCCTGATCAAAAGGCAGGATATTGTCGTCAACGGACGGAGTGTCTTCTTGAAAAAACCGGGGATGATCGTTGACCTCGGAGGCATTGCCAAGGGGTACGCGGCCGACAAAGCCGTGGCGTACTTGAGCGAAAAGGGCGTAACCTCGGCCATTGTCGATTTGGGTGGAAATGTCTTTGTCTTGGGTTCCAAGCCCGATGGAAAGGGTGGCACCAGGGCCTGGAAGATCGGCATTCAAGACCCCTACCTCGACAGAGGCGAAATGTTGGGAACGGTGACGGCTCGGAACCTCTCGCTGGTGACCAGCGGGGTCTACGAGCGGAAGTTCACCGACGAGACCACGGGCAAGGTGTACCACCATATCCTCGATCCGCAGACGGGATGGCCCTCGGACAACGGCCTGGTCAGTGTCACCATTGTGGCCCCCTCTTCGATGGATTGCGACGGGTTTGCCAAGGTGATTGTTCTGGGTCTAGAGCGGGGCTGGGAAGTTCTCAAAAGCAACAAACTTGAGGGGATCTTCGTAACGGCCGATAAAAAGGTGTACGTCACCCCTGGATTAGCCAAGGATTTCACGCTGACGGCAAAGGACTACCAGTTGGCCGAGATGAATTCATGAAACGATTCTTCGTCTTGACGCTGCTCCTGCTCCCCCTCGGGCTGCTCGGTGCCCAGCCGACCGGTGCCGCTTCGGTGTTTATCGACTCGGACCCCCTCCGTGCCGCCATCCTTTTGGACGGCAAACTGTTGACCGAGCAAACACCCGTCCTTCTGCGAAACCTGCCCCCGGGAAAACACACGGTTGAACTGTGGAAGGAGGGATTCACCCTGGTCAGCCGCACGTTTGTCGTTTCCCCTGAGGCCGTTCCCGTGGTTCAGGTCGCTCTGCCTCCCGACTCAATCGTCCTGGCCTTTCCCGCCCACGCCGAAGTCTTTGATTCAGCCGGGACGCATCAGACGGCGGGGCAGCAGTTCCGGTATCCCTCGGGAGCGTACGTGATCGAAGACAAAGGCGGCCAGGCCCGACTATCGCCGGTGTTTGCCGATGAAGGCCTGCTGACAGTGGCAGGCTGGGGCCTGGGTATTGTGGTGGTCTCGGCATTTCTGTCCAGCGCCTCCGATATCTATCACATACGGACAGGTTGGGTGGATCATCCCAGCATCCTGACAGCCGGTCTGTGGGCGACGGCTCTTTTTGAGTGGCCCTGGTACGCCGCGCTCAACGCCCGCAAAGCCCGGTTTATCCGCGACAGCGCTCCTACCATTACGGCGCTTCCCCAACGGCTCGATCTGGCTCAGACACTGTTTACCGAAGGAGAGGAAGCCCTTCAGGCTGGTGAGCTGGACCAAGCGGTGGGACTTTTCACAAAAGTCATCCGCGAGCATCCGGACTCACAGCTGGTTCCCGGTGCCTGGTTCCGGGTGGCCCGTATCCACTCGGTCACCGGCAGCCGCGAACTGGCCCTGGGTGAGTACCGTCTGGTGGCAGAAATGTACCCCCAAGCCGCCTACCACGACCGCGCCCGCCAAGCCCTGGCCGACCTTTTCGAGGCCTCAGAAAACCCCGAAAAAGCCTTGGCGAATCTCGACCAGATGGTTCTGGCCGACGGGTTCTTCGACAAGGAAGCCGTCGCTGTTCAAAAGGCGCGGCTCACAACCGCTTTGGAGGCCTCTCATGCGAAATGAGTTTGTTGCAAAGGTCCCCCTGCTGTTCCTGCTGCTTTTCTTGCCGGCTGCCTTCCTGACGGCCCAGAGCGACGAGAAGATCACTCCGCGGCAGGCCTACCAGCGGGCCGAGACTCTTTTCGCCGAAGGGCATTTGTTCACAGCCCCCGAACTCGCCTCTCTCGATGATCTGCGAACCCGTCTGGCCGATGCAGGTGACCTGGACGTTGTGGCGGATCTAGACCTTTTGCGCCTGGGTGCCACCCTCGAGGCAGGGGAAGAGGAAACCCAGGGCCGAGCCTTGGTCACCCTGGCCCAGAACGCCGAGCTTTGGTCAGATCGAGAAACCTTTTCGCAAAATCAAGTTTTTTGGAGGGGTGTCCGTGACTTTGGAATCGTTACCTTCACCCTTTCGACCATCAGCACCCTGTTGCTGGCAACGGTGAACGACAGAAACGAAGCCTTGGCAAAAACGGGCTTTTACGGCGATTCGCAATGGGATCAGAAAATGGAATTCAGCAATGGAATGCACTGGGCCATGCTGGGAACCTCCTCGGGTATGTTCCTGAGTTTATTCCCTCTGCTCTGGGGCGAATCGCGTCAGTAGCGCGTCCCCTTAGACCTTTTTGAGAATCACCAAACCGTGGTTGCTGGTTCCCCGCTGCGAAGGCTGGGAACAGGTTTTGAAATGAAACGCGAGAAAGTCCCGATACCCTTCGTCGGTCAGGCCCTCGAAGGCTTCGGAGAAATGCTCGTAAACGCCGTCCACCCCGACATGCTCCACCACTTCAAAACCACAGGAACGAACTTCGGCTTCAACCGCCTCGGGTGTTGTGAAATGGGCAATGTTGAAGAAGGGGTCCGGATAATCGGTCCGTGTATCGTCCAGAGTCAGCAGGGAGTCGTAATGCCCCTTGGTCAAAGGGACGCCCTTTTTGAGAAGCTGACTGATGGCAAAGGCCCGGTTAAGGTACGAGACCGCCACAATACCACGTTCGTGCACAACCCGCCGGCACTCCAGAAGGCAGCGGCGACGCAATTCCCGGGTACGCAGATGGTAGTACGGTCCCAGGCACAGAACCCCTTGAAATTCCCAATCGGAAAGGGATTCCAGGCGGGTAGCGTCGGCTTTGCGCACCTGGATAGTCCCCAGACCCTCCCGTTCCACGTGATCCAGAATCGCCTCAACGTTGGCACTCACCAGGTCTGTTGCCAAAACACGGTGACCCCGGCGGGCAAAATGCAGGGAATACGCCCCATGACCGGCGCCTAGTTCCAACAACGTGGCCCGGGGTGAAAGGTACTTATCCAGGAAATGAAGGGTGGTGTCGAATTCGAGCTTGCTGGAGCGGGAACGCTGGAGCCGGGTAGCCTCCGGGACACTCTCATAGTGCTTATCGATGAGTGAAACGTCGATCACCGCGTACCTCGCCACATTTTTGTTGAGTGGAATTGTAAGCTTGCGCCGCCTTCCTGTAAAGAGGGGCAGGGCTCATTTCTCGTGCATGACCTCAAGACCCACCCAGCCGACCGGGGGTGGTGAGGTAATCCAATGATCGCAACGCTCGATATATTCCAGCGCCATGGGGTCTTCGGGCAGCCACCGCTCGGCCACCTCACGGAACAAAGACCTCGCCTTGAGGAAGTCGCGGCCGTAGTAGGCTTCCAGGCCGGAATGCCAGGTTGCCCAGCCGACTTTCTCGGCTTCGGTCAGGCTCTTCTGGGCCGTGTAGATGCTTTCACCCAGCGTCTTACCCTTGACAACCACTTTGTCGAGCATGCGGCACCAGACTTGGCGGCCCACACGCTGATACACCGGTTCGCTGAACAGGAGAATCTGATGGTACTTCTTTGTCAGACCTTCCAACCGGCTGGCGAGGTTCACCCCGTCTCCAATCACGGTGTAGTTCATCTTCTTGGTGGACCCCATGTTTCCCACGGTCACCTCACCAAAGTTGATGCCTACCCCGATCCGGAACTCTTTCTTGCCGCGCGCTGCCTGGTCCTGATTGAAGGTTTCCAGCGCCTGGGTCATTTCCAGCCCCGCCAAAACTGACTGGAGGGCATCGTTCTCACCCTGAATGGGCGCTCCAAAGATGGCCATGACGGCGTCACCGATGTACTTGTCCACCGTACCGCCCCGGCTCATGATCACATCGACCATCAGACTGAAATACCGGTTGAGGGTGAGCACCAGCTCATCGGGTGCCAGGGACTCGCTGATGGTGGTAAAGCCTCGGATGTCGCTGAATAAAATGGCCAAATCCCGGTTTTTTCCCACCAGCATGGCCTCAGGGTTGCCCAGAACTTCGTCGATGACGTCGGCAGGCACGTATTTCTGGAAAATGTTGCGGATGCGCTGTTCGGTCTTCTGGGCCAGCACCGACTGAAGGGCAAAGTTTTTGATCTGCCCGTAGGCCCGGCCCAGTTCGGCCAGCATCATGTTGAAGGTCTGGGCCATGCGGCCGATTTCGTCGCTGTACTCCACATCGACGCGGCGGTCGAGGTTGTTGTCCTGAATGATCTCACGCATGGTCCGCACCATTTTGCTGATGGGCCGGGTGAGGTAGCTGCTGAAGAACAACAGAAGGACAAAGGCAAAGGCCAGCGATGCGGCCAGAATCAGGTAGTTCTGCTGTTGAATCTCCCTGACACCTTGGTAAAAAGCGTCGCGGGCCTCGCTGACCACGACAGTCCAGCCAAAGGGCTGAAACTGGAAAATCTGAGCCACCCGCTCCTTGCCCTCGGCGGAAAAACGCAACCAGCCGGTTTGGCCCTCTTTCCGCAGCAGGGACAAGGCAGCCGCTTCGTCGGTAGACAGGGTGAACGGCCGCGTTGTCATCACCACGGCATCTTGATCGTCGAGAGCGAAAATCAGTTCGGTTTCGGAACGGACCAGGCTCTGCGCAAAGCCTTCTACGGCTCTTTTGGTGGTTTCTACGTATTCCGGGTTGGATGAAAGATCGTTTCCAATCAACAACCCCCACTGGTTGTCGGCGTTTTTCTTCAGTTCCTCGGCTTTGAAGCCCAAAAAGTCGATGGCGACCCGGGTAATTCCTGTTTCAGCCGAAAAGACGGCCGCAAACCCGGTTACCAAAAGGGTTGTCACCAACAGAGGAATAACAATAAAGAGGATCTTAAGCCGGATACTCACTGCTTCATTCTCGGCAGGGTTTGGCCGATACTGAAATGGATGAACCAAACGCCGCCCCCTACCTTGGAAAGCGAGCTCTTGACTGGCCTGTACAGCGAAGAAGAAAAGGCTCAGATTCTGGGACAAATCGAAGAAGCCGCCAGTGCCAACCGGCTCACCGTCGATACCGAAGCCTTCCACCCCCGGAAAAGGGGAATTTTGTTCCCCATTCTGGTCAATGTGGCGGCCGTGTCCTTGATCGTAGGGGCCTGGTTCGGTGCCGATGCCTATTTTCAAACCCGGCAACAAGACCTGAAACTGAAAACAGACAAAATCTTCTCCACTGAGTCAAAGCTGCTGACCAAGGTTCTAGAAGACGCCAAGGCCAGGATGGCCGAGAAGAATGCCGAAATTGAGAAAATCCAAGGCGATCTGAAGAAGATGGCTGCCGAAAAGGCAAATCTGCAGAAGTCCTTCGAGAACCGGGTCAGCTCCAGGGAAAAGGAATTGAGACAGGAACTGGCCAGTGCCCTCGCCGCCGAAAAGAAGCGTCTGCAGGACGCCGGCCTGGGAACCGAGGAAATCAACCGCCGCCTGCGGGAGTTCGAGGCTCAGAAGAACGCCGAGTTCAACAACAGAATCGAGGCTTACCGACGTCAGGTCCAGTCCGAGATCGATCAGCGAACCCAGGCTCTGACAGCCCTCCAGACCAAATTGCAGTCCACAGTGACCGAGCAGGAAAAGCTGCGCCAGGATATCGAAAAGCAGACCAAGGATCGGGAACGGGACCTGCAGGGGCAGCTGAGCACACAGGCTGCCGATCTGGAGAAACTTCAGAAAGAACAGGACGAGCTCAACACCTTTTACCGCCAGGCTGACTCGGCGATGGCAGCAGTCCGCTCGGCGTTTGATACCGGGGACTGGGTTCTAACCCAGGCGGCCGTCCTGTCGTTGAGGCAGGTTCTCGCCAAAGCCTCGGCGTCAGCCAGCGAAGCCGTCCGCGCCCGGGCAGCGGTCCAGGCAAGCCTGGCAACGGCCCTCGATACGGCCGTCGTCACTTTGAATGACTCCTCTTCCAAAACTGAGGCCAACGCTCAAATGGAAGCCCTCAAGGCACAAGCCAAGAAAGAGCAGGCGTTGGCGGCCCTCCAGTTGGCGGAAACCCAAAAAACCCTGATGGCCACCGAGGCTCAATGGCGTCAGAGTGAAGCCCAGTGGCGCCAGACCGAGGCCCTACGACGCCAAGCCGAAGCAGAAATTGAGGACCTGGTGACCCGTCTTGAGACTTCGAGTTCCAAGACCTTCGATGCGCGCATCGAGACCCAGTACCTGACCGCCCGAATTGCCGGTCTGGAACGGACTATCCGGGAACTGACCCCTTACCGCGACCAGGCTTTGACGCTCAAGAAACTGTTTGCCGACAAGTATCCTGACGCAAGAGAACGGTTTGTTTCAACGCTGGGTTCCGAGACCGGCCTGAAGATTTTTCCACAGTTTGACCAAGCCTGGCAGGAGCTGTCTCTGTTGGCCAAGGAAGAAGGAACCTCCGAAGCCTCCCGCAAGAAAGCCCTGGGGGACGTTCTGACCTTTACCGGTTACCTTCAGGGAACCTCTCCCTCAGCCCAGACCGACAAAGAAACCGCCGAAAAACTGGCCCGCACCGATGAGGACTACCGCAAGGTTGTCGAAAGCATCCAGGCTCTGGCCAAGGGTGGCGCGGTTGAGGCGGGGGTCAGCACAGCATTGACCCAACTGTACGGCACGGTAGCCGCCGTTTCGGGGACGAAGGTTGTCCTGGAGCCCCTCACCAAGGTCCGCCCCCAAGAAGGCCAGTCAGTTGAGCTGCGCCGGGTCCAAGGCAGAAAAGAAACCATTCTGGGCCGGGGTACGGTTTTGACGGCCTCAAATCAGAAAGTCGAATTGGACTGGACAGGCCAGACTTCGGTGCCCCTCTCGGGCGATCCGGCATACCTGGTCTTGCCCTAGGCGTCTGGTCCGGGTAAGGTAGGAGACCATGACATTCTTGCATTGGAAGATCCCAGGCAATACAGGCGACCGGATTCTGATCCAGCTGGATACGCCGGCCTTTGTCCGTCTGCTCGACCCCCTCAACTTTGAGTACTACAAACGAGGCTCGAAATACGAAGCCACCGGAGGCTGGGCCGACAGGCTCGATGTTGAGTTTACCGTTCCCTACAAAGGGACCTTCCACGTAGCCGTGGACCTAGGTGGCAAAGCCGGTACCGTCAAGGCCACTTGCGATGTCAGTCGGGGGTAATTTTGCGGACAGTGCTGATCTTTGATCTCGACGACACCTTGATTCTTCAGGACCGAATGACAGTGGAAACGGTGCGCTACTGTACAGCGTTTCTCGGTCTGGAAGCGGATATATTCTGGACAACCTTTCAAAGGACCAGCCGCGAAGCTTTTGAGGCTCTTCCGAGCGCAGATTTCTGCCGTATGGTGGGAATCAGCGCCCAGGAAGGTCTCTGGGGAGAATTCGGCGGAGCGCATCCGGCCCTGAGCCAGCTGAGGCGGGATCTCCCCTCCTACCGGCTGACCGCTTGGTCACTGGCACTGGAAGAACACGGCTTCACCGACCCTGACCTGGCCCGTTCGATTTCTGCCGACTTTGCCTCGTTGCGGGGCCGACGGTATTATGCTTTTCCTGAAGCCAGAAGCGTGCTGACCAAGCTGAAAGCCGACTTCGATCTGGCCATTTTGACCAACGGCGCACCCGAACTGCAGTGGTCGAAGGTTCACGGTTGCGGACTTGAGGACCTCTTTGACAGCGTCACCGTCTCAGGAGATTACGGAATTGGCAAGCCCCGCAAAGAAATCTTTGAGGTGGTGATGGCCAAACATCCCCAGGCTAAGGGATTCCTGATGATCGGCAATAGTCTGAACAGCGACATCCGCGGTGCTCGAAATGCAGGCATTCCCTGCATCTGGTACGAACAGGGTGATGAACCGACCAACGTCCCCGTCAAAGCCGATGCCGTGATCCGCAGTCTGGCCGACCTCCCCCGAGCCCTAGAAAATTTTCATTTTTCTCCATTCTAGGGGGGAAAGGGGCTAGAATTCCAAGCTCCGGAGTATTACCTTGTACGCCGCTAAGGCCTGCAGGAGGAACGTAATCGTGGACGCCGGATTTTTGGAAGAAATGAGGACAGAGCTGATGGCCCACCGGGCCCGCCTGATGGGACACCTGGAGGCTGATCAGAAGCCCGCTGAAGACGCTGACTCGGCCGGACCCGGTGATGAAGTCGACGTTGCCGCCGAAGCTCTCGAGAAAAAGAACCTTGATGCCCTGGACGCTGTCGACGCCAAGCGCTTGAAGCTCATCGAAAACGCCCTGGCCCGCATCGACCAAGGCCGCTATGGTTACTGTCTGGAGTCGGGTGTGGCAATTCCCAGGGAACGTCTTCGCGCTGTGCCTTGGGCGCTGTTTACCGTCGAGGTGCAGGCCCGCAAGGAACGCGAATCCCGGTAACCCTCGGGTCTCGGGGTTTTGGCGTCGCCTCAGGGAGTCGCCTGTCCTCGGCGTACAGGGAGTACGCCTGCGGGTGGCTCCAACCCTTCGGCTTAGCCAAAAGCCCCGATCCCCTTCGGGTTACAGCTGCAACCATCTCGGCAAATTCGCTTCGCTCTTTGCTAAAAACTTGTGTTGGCCCGGACATAATCGGCGGCCTGGGGGCTGGGGGCGAAGACGACGTGGTCGAGGCGCTAATAGTTTGAAATGAAATGCGCAACCGACGTTTACTGGCTGACGCAAGAGCAGCCTGCTTATCTCCCGGTTCATGGGCAATTTCATCTTCTTTTCCAGAAGTTGAATTACCGATTCTATTACTCATGAGACGGACCCTTGAGGCGTAGTTCAGCGTGAAGAAAGTCAAAAAAAAGGGTAGAATCCGCTGACGGGAGACCTCACATGGCAGAGAAAGAAGCAAAAGCTCGCATCAAAATCAACAAGCTTCTTGAGGACGCTGGGTGGTGCTTTTTCGATACAGCAGAAGGAAATGCAAACATCCTTCTTGAAAACAATGTCAAGTTGACCACCTCTTCACTCAATGATTTGGGTGAAGACTTCGAGAAAACCAGCAACGGCTTCTTGGACTTTCTCCTACTGGACGCCCAGGGATTCCCGTTCATTGTCCTGGAGGCCAAGGCCGAGGACAAGAATCCATTGTTCGGAAAAGAGCAGGCACGACGGTATGCGGTTGCTCAGAATTGCCGTTTTGTGTTGCTGTCCAACGGAAACATTCACTACTTCTGGGACCTGGAGCGTGGCAATCCCCATGTCATTACCGTTTTCCCCTCACCACAGACGGTAAAGGGCTACTCGTCATTCAAACCTGACCGGCAGAACTTGGTCACTGAATTGATCTCAGAAGACTATATTGTGGCCACCCAGAAGCCGGACTTTCGACACAACCCGGAGTATAAAGACCTGACTTCACGTAAGGCTTTTGAGGAGGCCAATAAACTCCGGTTCCTTCGTCCCTACCAAGTTCGAGCAGTACAATCCATCCAGAAAACCATCAAAGAAGGTCGGGATCGCTTTCTTTTTGAAATGGCCACGGGGACCGGAAAGACCTTGGTCTCTGCTGCCGTCATCAAATTGTTCCTGCGCACTGGGAACGCCCGCCGTGTCCTGTTTCTTGTCGACCGACTTGAACTCGAAGACCAGGCGAACAAAGCCTTTGTGTCCTACCTGAAGAACGACTACAAGTCGTATATCTACAAAGAGAACCGAGATGACTGGCGGAAGGGTGAAATCGTCGTCTCCACAGTTCAGACTCTACTGGCAAAGAACCGCTACAAGCGGTTGTTCCGCCCCGATGATTTCGACTTGGTGATTTCTGACGAGGCCCATCGAAGCATTGGTGGCAATAGCCGGGCAGTCTTCGAGTATTTCATCGGATACAAACTTGGACTGACTGCGACACCTAAGGACTACCTTAAGCACATCGACACCAGCAATCTTGGCGAGAACGATCCACGAGAGTTGGAACGCCGCCTTTTGCTGGACTCCTACAAGACCTTTGGTTGCGAGAATGGTGAGCCGACGTTCCGCTATTCGCTTTTGGACGGCGTGAGGGAAGGGTTTTTGGTCAATCCCATGGTCGTCGATGCCCGAACTGAAATAACCACTTCGTTGCTCTCTAAACAGGGCTATGTCGTTAACGCTGAGAACGACGAAGGAGAGGAGGTCGAAGAGATCTACATTCAGAAGGATTTCGAAAAGACCTTCTTTTCTGAAAACACGAATCGACTATTCTGCCAATCGTTTCTAGAAAACGCCTTACGTGATCCGATTTCAGGAGAAGTGGGGAAGAGCCTTATCTTTTGCGTTTCTCAGAACCATGCCGCAAAAATCACACAGCTCCTGAACGTGTTGGCTGAAGGTCTCTTTCCTGGAAAGTATCATTCTGACTTCGCCATTCAAGTGACCTCTCGCATTACGGACGCACAGCAGTTCACCATCAATTTCACCAACAACAAATTGTCGGGGTCTGGGAATTTCAATCCCTTGTACAAAACCAGTAAAACGAGGGTTTGCGTTACGGTCGGAATGATGACAACCGGCTATGACTGTCCTGATATTCTCAATCTGGGTTTGATGCGGCCGATCTTTTCGCCCACGGAGTTCATTCAGATCAAGGGTCGCGGAACAAGAAAGCACAATTTTACCAGCGACTTGATCGACCCCCAGCTGAAACAGCAGGTGGGTGAAAAGTCCAAGGTTCACTTCAAACTGTTCGATTTCTTTGCCAACTGCGAATACTTCGAAGAATCCTACCAGTACGACGAGGTTCTTCCTCTCCCAAAAGCAAAAAGCCGGGATTGGGTCGGTGAAGATGTCTATGAGCCTGTTCCCTTGGGCGGTTATGAAAGTTCCAGGCAGGACTTTATGGCCAAGTTGGAAAGTTCTGCCATCGGACCGGAGGGGATGAAGGTCGACCGGATGTACTTCGAGAAGTTCGAGCAGACGATCATCGAACATCCCGCGCTCAAGGAACAGGCCGAGGCCGGACAGTGGACGGAACTCTTGGACTACGTTGAGAAGAACATCCTCGATAAGCCGCACGAGTACTTCACCTTGGAAAAACTGCGTAACGCCGTGCATAGCGACCGCCGTCTGGGACTTCGGGAAATTGTGGAAAAAATCTTCGGTATGATCCCTTACTTCAAGTCGAAGAATGAACTGCTGGACGAAGAGTTCGACAAATTTGATAGCCGTTACCTACCCAAGGAAGAGTACTTTTCGTACGCCAAGACCGTTTTCAAGGCGTATATCTTGGACACAGAGTTTCGGGAGATTGTGAACGCCGGTGAGTTTGCACGGCTCAACGTCACCCCTTACGGTGAGGCGTTCAAAAAGCTGACGCCTGAATTGCGCCGGGCCATCCCCGAGTACATCAAAGACTTCGTTCCGCTGAACCAATTCATCGCCTAAAGGATTCCCGATGCTAGACAACGAAACCAAACGCCGGATCGACAGCGCCCGAGACATTCTGGTCGGCAAGGTTCCTGACCCCAAAAGTCAAGTGGAACAGATCACCATCGCCCTGGTGTACAAGTTCATGGACGACATGGACAAGGAATCGGTGGAGATGGGCGGCAAGGCCAGCTTCTTCGTGGGCAACTATGAACGCTTTGCCTGGACGAAGATCTTTGACCCCCGGATCGGCGGCTTTGAGGTGCTGGGGCTGTACGGGGAAGCCATTGAGGCCATGAAGCTGAATGAAAATCTGCCTAAATTGTTCCGCGACATCTTCAAGAACGCCTATTTACCCTACCGCGACCCTGAAACTCTCAAGCTTTTCCTGAAAACCATCAACGAGTTCCACTACGACCATTCCGAACGCCTGGGTGATGCCTTTGAGTACTTGCTTTCCGTTTTGGGGAGCCAGGGCGACGCCGGACAATTCCGTACCCCGCGCCACATCATCGATTTCATGGTTGAGGTCATGAAGCCTCAGAAGAATGAAACCATCCTTGACCCAGCCTGCGGGACCGCTGGATTCTTGATTTCGTCGTACAAGCATATTTTGCGGGCCAATACCGACAAACAGCCCGGCGATCAACTGACCAGCGACGAACGTAAGCAATTGCTGAACAACTTCAAGGGCTACGATATCTCACCCGATATGGTCCGTTTGTCGTTGGTCAATCTCTACCTGCATGGGTTCGTTCAACCTCAAGTGATGGAATACGACACCCTCACCAGCGAAGACCGCTGGAACGAGTACGCCGACGTTATTTTGGCCAACCCGCCCTTTATGTCTCCCAAAGGCGGCATTAAACCCCACAAGCGTTTTTCGGTGGAGAGCAACCGGAGCGAGGTGCTATTTGTCGACTACATCGCCGAGCACCTAACCCCGACCGGCCGGGCGGCCGTCATTGTGCCTGAAGGCATCATTTTCCAAGGGGCCGGGGCCTATAAGCAACTACGTAAGTACCTTATGGACTCCGGCTATTTGTATGGCGTCGTTTCCCTGCCTGCCGGGATCTTCAACCCCTATTCGGGCGTGAAGACCTCTATTCTATTGTTGGACCGCCAGATTGCCAAAAAGACCGACAGCATTCTGTTTGTAAAGGTTGAGAACGATGGATTTGGTTTGGGAGCCCAGCGGCGGGAACAAGTCGGAAGTGACTTGCCCGATGCTTTGAACGTCATCACCGAATATCAACAAGCGGTTCGTGCCGAATCGCTGGATACGTTTGGGGCTAAAGAGAAGGCTTGCAGTGCTTTGGTCGTCAAGAAATCCCAAGTCGGGGAAAACGGGGAATATAACCTGACCGGCGAGCGGTACCGGGTTGGGGTGGTAAGAGAGAAGCAGAAGTGGCCGTTCACGACCCTTGGTGAAGTCTGTGAGATCAATCCAAGAAAGAGCGAAATAAAAGACTTGCCAGAGGATACTCCTGTCTCCTTTGTCCCAATGGAAGACCTGGGACAGAAGCGAATTTCTTTCACACCCATAAGAGAGCGACCACTGGGTGAAGTCATCAAGAGTTACACCTATTTTCAGAACAAAGATGTGATATTGGCTCGAGTGACACCATGTTTCGAAAATGGCAAATCAGGCATTGCTGAAGATCTAAAGAATGGAATTGGTTTTGGATCTAGTGAGTATTTTGTCATTCGGGCCGGTCAATCAGTCCTACCTGAATACATTTATCGCCTGATCTCGCGCGAACAATTTATGGAAGTTGGCGCGAAACAAATGACGGGAACCGGTGGACTCCAAAGGGTCCCCATCGATTACCTTTTGACCTACTCTATTCCCCTCCCACCCCTCGAAGTTCAACGGGAAATCGTGGCCGAGATCGAAGGCTACCAAAAGCTCATCGACGGTGCCCTGCAGGTGGTGGAAAGCTGGAAGCCACTGATTGAGATTGATCCCGATTGGCCGGTGGTGAAGTTGGGTGACATTTCCGACATTGTGCGTGGCAGTTCTCCGCGCCCTGCTGGTGATCCGAAATACTATGGCGGCGAAATACCTCGATTGATGGTAGCTGACTTAACCAGAGACGGGATGTACGTAACACCGAAGATCGATTTCTTGACTCATGAGGGTGCAAAATTGAGTCGGCCAATGCAAAAAGGCGAACTTGTAATGGCTGTTAGCGGTCAACCAGGTACCTGCGCAATCCTAAATACGGACTGTTGTATCCACGACGGTTTCGCTGGGTTCCACAAATTCGACACAGCAAGAGTTAGTACAGAGTATATGTATTTTCTGTTGTCACATTTCAAGGCCACCCATACAAATCAATCAGTCGGAGCGGTCTTTCTGAATCTGAAAACCGATCAGTTGCGTGAATTTGATATTCCCTTTCCGCCCCTTGAAACGCAAAAAGCAATCGTCGCCAAGATAGTGGCTGAGCGAAAAATCATCGACGGGTGCCGCGAGTTGATTGCGCTGTACGAAGCTAAGGTCAAGAAGGCTATCGAAAAGGTGTGGGAAGACTAGGTCATGGACGACGCGCAAAGGCTTGCCGATTACCTGCCGGTCTCGTACAAGAATCCCACCGAACAGGAATACATCAACTTTCTGTGGGATGCCTTCAATTCCAACTATCAGGCGGGGAAGTATCCCTTTGCATTCTTGTCCTTGCATATGCTCTTTATGAGCTTTGTCTATTTCAAGATTTGGCAGATCAAGTGTGGGTGTCCTGGCGACTTCAAACTGGCCATGGTTGGATTCGCCCGTGAAGTCGAGAAGGATATTCTTGATGCAACAAGCCCCTTTGCTCTGAGTCTCATCGGCGAGAGTCAAGTCTTTCGGTTCTTCAAACTGATCGGCATGGCCAACTCCGAAATCGGGCGATTTACCAAGATCGTCAAAGACCGCAACGATTCGGCCCACGCCAATGGCAATATCTATTTGAGGGATCAAGGCAACCTCGACCAGAAGATCGTCGAGATGGAGAGTTGCTTCGAGTTGATCCAAAAGGCAACCCGGTCGACTGTTGAAAAGACCTATCAAACTTTTCTGAGGAATAGTCCAGACTCGGAAACTCGGGAATGGCCCGACGAAGAAAGCCAGTTGCAGGAGGTTCTGATTCATCAGAACTACTTTTCCCTGGAAGATATTCGCGTCGCCCAAGCTTGGGACACCGATTCCTTGAGAGATGCACCGGGTTACGAAGGGATGCTCACCTTGGCTACCAGTTTGAGGCGGATTCATGTTCAAGATTGAAGGGTTTTGGTATGGAGGTTGAAATGTCAGCGAATCAGACAATCGAAGAGTTTTTCCGCTCAGGGTCGACCTGGGTCCGGGCCGACTTTCACCTTCATACTAAGGCCGACGCTGAATTTGTCTATAGCGGAGACGAAAAATTCTACTTCAGTTCCTATGTTGAGGCTCTGGTCACCGCCCAGATTCGCATTGGGGTCATCACCAACCACAACAAGTTCGACAAACAGGAATTCGAGGGGCTGAGGAAAACCGCCCTGAAGAGGGGCATCATGCTCTTTCCCGGTGTAGAACTCTCGGCGGGGGACGGTGCCAATGGCATTCATGTGAACATTGTCTTTTCGGAAGCGTGGCTCGAACAGAACCAGGACTACATCAATCCTTTTCTCTCAACGTTATTTCCAGGCAAAACAGTTCAGCAGTATCAGAACGAAAATGGACGGAGCGACAAGAGCCTTTTGCAGGTCGTAGAGGAACTAGAAAAGGTCGGTCGCGACTATGGCTTGATGTTCGCCCACGTAGAAGAAAACAAGGGTCTGTGGAAAGAACTGAGTGGTGGAAAGCTTTCTGACTGGCAAGACAAGCGTTACGACGACCTGCGCCTTCGGACCCTCGGCTTCCAAAAAGTCAGGACCAGAGATCTCAGAACCAAGGTTCAGACCTGGTTGGGTCCATGGTATCCGGCCGAGCTGGAAGGAAGTGATTGCAAGAAGATCAAAGAGATCGGCAAAGGTGACCCCTGCTATCTCAAGGTCGGAGCCTTTAACTTCGAGGCTGTCAAGTTCGCCTTGCGAGATTGGCCCAACCGTGTAGCCAAAGAACCCCTGTTGCACAAGCGTTCCTACATTAAGAGTGTTCGCTTCGATGGTGGCACATTGAACGGTCACGAGGTCAACTTCTCGCCAGAATTGAACACCTTGATTGGCATTCGGGGTAGTGGAAAATCGTCGATTATCGAAGCTATCCGGTATGGACTGGATATTCCTTTCGGTGACAAACCACAAGACTCGGAATACAAGCAGAAGTTGATCCGGCATACCCTGGGGAGCGGCGGCAAGATTACCATCACAGCGGTCGACAGGTTTGGCCAAGAATACGAAATCCGGCGGATTTGGGACCACCGCCCAGAAGTATTTGTGAACAGCATCCAACAACCTGGCGTGACCATCAGAGAGACCGTGATTTCTAAGCCCCTGTATTTTGGGCAGAAAGACCTATCCAGTTCCGGTGAGGGTTTCGAGAAAGATCTCGTCGAGAAGCTGCTCGGTTCCGGGATTGATGAAATACGACAAAAGATCGAAGAACAAAAAGGCAAGGTCCAGCAGGCAGTCCAACGATACAAGAAATTGAGTGATCTGGCGACACGAAAAGAAGAGCAAACACAAAAGAAACAGAATGCAGAGTTTCAGCTGGAACGCTATCGAAAGTACGGTTTGGAAGAAAAGCTCCAAAAGCAAATCGACTTCGATGCCGACGCTCGAAAAATTGCCGAGATGAATCAATCTGTCGAACAGTTTAGGTCAGCTCTCTCGGCTGTGCTCACTGAGCATGAGGACACACTGCGGAATCATGTCTTGTACAAATCAAAGCAGAACTTAGAATTCTTTTCCGGCTATTTTCTCGTCTATCAGACCGTATTGAAGCTACTGGACTCCGTTGTTGCCAGCTTGTCGAACCTTCAGCAAGTATCGCCAGAATTGACGAAGAAGAAGACTGACTTCACGGCAATCATCAGTGGATTAAAAGAGCAGTTTGCGGCGACAGAGCGAACCATCGCTGATGAATTGAAAGAGGCCGGAATTCCATCGATCCGCCCGGACGAATTTCGCCAGCTGAACAAAATTATCGAGCAGACAAAAGCGATCCTAGAGGAACTAGAGAAGGAACAGACCAAGTCTGACACGATCTACAAGGAACTATTGTCGGAGCTGTCTGCACTAGGAGACCTTTGGCACCAAGAATACCTCTTGATCAAGGCTGAGATGGACAAAGTCAACGCCACCCATTCGTCCCTCTCCATCGATGTCGAGTACAAGGACGACAAAGAAGCCTACAAGACTTTCTTGCGGGAAATGATGCGCGGAAGCAATCTTCGGGAGACTTTGTTCGTCAAACTCACCGAGCAATTTGCGGACATGGGAGAGATTTTCAAGGACAAGTCGAAGGCTGATGAATTTCTAGGTAATTACTCAGGCGTTTTCTGGGAGTATTTCATTGCTGAACTGGAGACTCTCTTGGTTTGGAAGGTCCCCAACAAGTTCACGATCAGGTACAAGGGCAAGGAACTCCGGGAACATTCGTTGGGGCAACGTTCCTCTGCACTGATCTTGTTTGTCTTGAGTCAACGTGAACACGACGTGATCATCATCGATCAACCAGAAGACGATTTGGACAACCAGACCATCTACCAAGACGTCATTAAGCTTATCCATGGGCTAAAACAAGATACCCAGTTCATCTTTGCAACACACAACCCGAACTTCCCTGTTCTCGGTGATGCTGAGATGGTAGTATCGTGCGAGTATCTGAACGACCAAGTCGTCGTGCATCCAGGTAGTATCGACGACAAGGCAGTACAGGAACGGATCGTCAATATCATGGAAGGCGGCGAGGAAGCGTTCAACCGCCGCAAGGAAATATACGGGATATGGAAACCTCAGAACTCCTCGAAATAGTCAGC
>JFJP01002042.1_pt1 | contig 28869 bp, 26 predicted proteins | sample 431651 | NCBI WGS metagenome assembly JFJP01 (sample SAMN02602958, study PRJNA72255) | Microbial mat metagenome, whole genome shotgun sequencing project. | biome: fresh water; feature: sink hole; material: water; isolation source: purple microbial (photo- and chemosynthetic) mats found in... | reverse complement strand
ACGGCTTGCCATTCAAGATACAGTGCAACAGAAAGACAGGGTTGAAAGGCTGGATTGGGAATGGACGCTACGATGGCGAAGCTCGCGCCTTTTCTGGAGCGCGCTGCTGCAACGAGAACGGAGGTATCAAGAACGACTTTCATGGTGGCATATATATAACCATCTATGGGTCAAGGCAAGCACCGTCAATCTGTGCATTCCGTCAATCCACTGTTGTCTCAGTAAGCCACTCGCGCAACCATCCAAGCGCGGCTTCCAGATGTTTCGCCGCAGCTTCGCTCAAGCCTTCACCCAGTTCAAACGCTTCGCCGCGTATTGCCAGCACATAGGACGGCGGTGGTTCGCCGAACAGTTTCAGATAAGCATGCAGCACCGCGCTGGGCGACAGCGCGTGGCTGCTGTAACTGGTGTCTTCTGCGGCGACCACCGGCGTAAATGTGAAGGGCGGGGCGGCGTTAAGGCTGGCATCAACAAAGATGACTTGCTGTCGTTGTTGCAGATCAAGTGAGAATTCGACCTGCAACTGGAAGTCGGTCAGCAGTTCCACATCAGGTAGTGCCAGTGCTTCCAGACGTTCGATCAGCAGCGGGCCGAGCGCGTCGTCGCCGCGACTCGGGTTGCCGATGCCGATGATCAGGATGGGCGCGGGGATGTTCAACCCGAGGTCAACAGCAACTGGAAGGTTCGTCGCAAACGCCGCGCGTGATCTGGTCGATCTGCTTGCCTTCCGCATCGATCAGCTCGACTTGCAACGGCATCTTGCCGAGCGCGTGCGTGGCGCAGGACAAACACGGGTCGAAGGCGCGCACGGCGACTTCGATGTGGTTGAGCAGGCCTTCGGTGAGTTTGCGGCCGTCCAGGTATTGCATCGCCACCTTGCGCACGGCTTCGTTCATCGCCTGGTTGTTGTGGGTGGTGGAAACGATCAGATTGGCGCGGATGACCTGGTCGTTTTCGTCGACGTGATAGTGGTGGATCAATGTGCCGCGCGGCGCTTCGATCATGCCGACGCCGACTTCCTGGCGCTCGCCGGTGACCACCAGATCAGTGCCTTGCAGGTCGTCGTCGTGCAGCAGTTCCTTGATCGCTTCGGCGGCGTGCAGCATTTCGATCATCCGCGCCCAGTGATAGCCCAATGTTGAGCCGGACGGATTGCCGGCGTCGAACGCCATGAAGTCTTGGCGTTCCTTGTCGGCCAGCGGGGTCGGGATGAAATCGCATTGCACTACCCGCGCCAGCGGACCGACGCGGTACCAGCCTTTCTCCGGGCCAAGCACTTTCAGGAAGGGGAACTTCATGTATGACCAGGATTTCACTTCTTCGCTGATCTGTTCCCAATAATGGTTGTAATTGACATGGTCGAAGATTGTCTTGCCGTCCATGTCCTTGGCGCGCAGGCCACCGTGGTAGAGGTCCATCGCGCCGTCGGCGCGAATCAATGAAAAGGTGTGGGAAGGGAAGCGGCCGAAGGCGTTGTATTCGGCCAGATTCTGTTCGAACAGTTGTTTGGTCAGATGCACCGCGCCACGCGCCCAGCCGATGATCTGGTAGACGTCTTTCAGCAGTTCGTCGCGCTCGGCGAGGCTGAGGTTTTTGTTGACGCCGCCAGGTATCGAACCAGTGCCGTGGATGCGTTTACCGGCGGTATGGCGAATGACTTCCTGGCCGTATTTTCGCAACAGCACGCCTTGCCGCGCCACATCCGGATAGGCGGCGGCGACACCGACGATGTTGCGTTTGGCCATGTCCGAGCCGAAACCGAACAGCAGGTCGGGCGACGACAGGTGGAAGAAATGCAGCGCATGCGATTGCAGCATCTGGCCGTAATGCATCAACCGGCGCAGCTTGTCGGCGGTGGGCGTGAGGTGATGCGCGCCGACGATCTGATCAAGCGCCTTGGACGCAGCGAGATGGTGCGACACCGGGCAGATGCCGCACAGACGCTGCACCATGACCGGGATTTCCCAATACGGTCGGCCCTGGATAAATTTTTCGAAGCCGCGAAATTCGACGATGTGCAGGCGCACCTGCTGAATGTGGTCCTCCTCGTCGAGCAGCAGTGTGACTTTGCCGTGACCCTCTACGCGCGAGATCGGATCGATCGCAACGCGGCGCAAGGTTTCGGGGTTTTGGGCGGTTTCCAGTTGCATAGTCATGTTGACCTCAATCGTAACGAGTCAGTTCGACACCGAGTGTGGGTGTGCGCCCGGCGAGCAGATCGGTGAGGAATTTCCACAGTGTGTCGGCGGAAGGCGGGCAGCCGGGAATGAAGTAATCGACTTTCACCACTTCATGCAGCGGATGCACTTTGTCCAGCGGCAGCGGCAGTTCCGGGTCGTTTGGAATCAGGCCGTTGTGCAGGCTGATTTCGGTGACATAAACCTCTTGCAGGCAATCGGCCAGGTCGAGGTGATTGCGTTGCGCCGGCAGGCCGCCGGTCACCGCGCAGGCCCCGACGGCGACCAGAATCTTGCAGTTGTTGCGGAATTCACGCAGTACATGCACGTTTTCGGCGTTGCACAGACCGCCTTCGACCAGGCCGACATCGCACGGGCCGCAGTGCTTGATGTCGGTCAGCGGCGTGCGGTCGAACTCGACATGTTCGAGCAGCGTGAACAGCCGTTCGTCGATATCCAGCAGCGACATATGGCAGCCGAAGCAGCCAGCCAGCGAGGTGGTGGCGACGCGGATTTTCTTTTGTTCGGTATTGGCCATCTGACTTACTCCTCACAGGCCTGACAAACGCCACTACCACTGGGCGGGCGCGGGGCATCGTCGAGCGCCTGGGCGCTGATCGGACGCTGATCGTAACGGCGTTCACCAATCGGCACGGCAAAGCCGACGCGTTTTTTGATGATGACGCCAACCGGGCAGACCTGCATTGCCTTGTCGGTCAGCGCGATGTCGGTATCGGCCAGTTTTCCGGACGTCGCATTCACCACCAGATGCTTGGTGATACCCCGCCCGGAAAGCGCGAAGACGCATTTTTCATCGACTTCACAGGAGGCGCGGACGCACAGTTCGCACAGGATGCAACGGTTGAAATCGAGCAGGATGTCGGGGTGCGAGGCATCCACCGGTCGGTTCGGATAGAAGTGGCGGAAGCCGGCGGTCATCACGCCGAGGTCCGAGCCGAGCGCCTGCAACTCGCAATTGCCGCTCTTCTCGCACGACGGGCAGAAATGGTTGCCTTCGGCGAACAGCATCTGCACCAGTGTGCGGCGCAGAGCGTTCATTTCTTCCGTATTACTTTCGATTTCCAGGCCCGCCTGCGCCGGCATCGTGCAGGAGGCGGCGGTTCGGTTGCCGATCTTGACGGTACATACCTTGCAGCTGCCGTGCGGTTTGAATTCCGGGTGATAGCAAAGGTGCGGAATGTAATGGCCGGCGCTGAGCGCGGCTTGCAGCACGGTCTGGCCGGGTGCGAAGGGGATGTCTTCGCCGTCGAGTTGGAAGGTTTCGCTCATGATTCTGTCCTCGCAAGAAGGACGCCGGATTCGTCTGGTGGCGGAGCCGCCAACGGCTCTGCGGTCTCCATGCTGAGGTGGGCGCCGGCATCGTCGCGCCCGGTCATGCGGCGCGCGGTGGCGAGCGCGCCGTCGAGGTCGAAAGCGGGTTCGAAATCGAGCGATTTCAAACGCCGTTCATAGGTTGGGCGGAAGCGCTTCAGGGTGTCCAGCGTTGGGTTGCAGGCGGTATGACCGAGGCCGCAATGCGCCGATTGCAACAGGATGCGGTTGAGTTGATCGATTTCGGCGAGGTCGTACTGGGTGCCATGGCCTGCCGCGATCTTGTCCATCGTGGCTTTCAGCATTGCGGTGCCGACCCGGCAGGGGGTGCAGAAACCACAGCTTTCATGGGCGAAGAAATGCGCGAAGTTGCGCGCCACCTCGAACATGTCGCGGCTTTCGTCGAACACCATGAAGGCGCCGGCGGTCGCCAGATCTTCGAAGGCGATACGACGGTCGAACTCGTCGGCGCCGATGCAGACACCGGAAGGACCGCTGATCTGCACCGCTAGAGTATTTTCAGCGCCGCAGTCTGCCAACACTTGGCGCACGGTAACGCCAAAAGGATATTCGTAGATGCCTGGACGGGCGCAGTCGCCGGAGACCGAAAGAATCTTCGTGCCGGCGGACTTTGTGGTGCCGATGCGGCGATACCAGTCGCCGCCATTCAGCGCGACCAGCGCGGCGGCACAGAAGGTTTCGACGTTGTTGACCGTGGTCGGTTTCTGCAAGTAGCCGTGGGTGACCGGGTAGGGCGGCCGATTGCGCGGAATGCCACGCTTGCCTTCGAGCGATTCGATCAACGCCGATTCCTCGCCGCAGACGTAAGCACCTGCGCCGAGGTGAATTTTGATGTCGAAATCGAATTCAGCTTGGCCAAGGATGCCGTTACCCAGCAGGTTGGCGGAGCGACGTGCTTCGAGAACGGCATTCAACGTTTCCAGCAGGTAACGGTATTCGCCGCGCAGATAGAGGAAACCGTGTTTCGCTTTGATTGCGTAGGCGCAGATCGTCATGCCCTCGAACAGCAGGTTGGCCTGAGCGGTCAGCAGCACGCGATCTTTGAACGTGCCCGGTTCGCCTTCATCGGCGTTGCACACAACGTATCTGGGTTCGTCCGCGGCGTTGCGGCAGGCTTCCCATTTCAGGCCGGTAGTGAAGCCGGCGCCGCCGCGACCGCGCAGGTTGGAACGTTTGATTTCTTCCAGCGTGGAGAGGGGGGCGCATAACTCGACGCTGGGGATGCCTTCACGCCAGGAGCGTTGGTTGGCGGCGGCTTCAACCGCGCTGCCCGGCACGCAGACCTGGGCGATGGCGGCGCGCAGCGCATCACCGGGTTGCATGTTGTTGCCCAGCAGAATGTCGCTGCGGCGGATATTGTCTTCAATCAAGAACATCTCGGACGGCCACTGCGTCACCGGCACTTTTTGCAGCACCAGTTCGACGATCTGATCCAGCCGCTGGCGCGTCAGGCGGGGAATCGCGTAGCCATTTGCCAACAACGCCGGGCCCTGGTCGCAAAGGCCGGTGCATGAGGTGGTGTCGACGGATGCCAGACCGTCTTCCGAAACATGGCCGCGTTCCAGCCAGAGTTTGTTGCACAGGTATTCGAGCAGATCCTGATTGCCCAGCATGCGGTCGGTGATGTTGTCGGAGAACAGCAACCGAAATTGGCCGATGGGTTCGGCGTGCAGAAAACTGTAGAACCCGACGACGCCCTCGATATGACCTCGAGGCAGACTCAGGCTCTGACTGAGTGAGTCGATGACAGCGGGAGGAATCCAGCCATGAAATTCCTGGATTTCACGCAGGATTTGCAGCAGGTTGGTCGGGTCTGAGCCATAACGCAGAAGGATACTTTCCAGGTCGGTAGGCGAAAGATCGAGTCGAGGCATTCGGGTTTTTCCTTTCCTTGACGTGTTTGGCGCATTGCGCCGTCATGGTCGCGCTAGCGCGTGGCCGGAGATATTTGTTCGATTGCGCCCAGCAAGGCATCCGCCCAGCGGGCGTCATCCTGCCAACTCTTTTTCAGGTCGAGCAGTTTTGATCGCGCGGCCTCGTAGCGGCCGGCGCTGAAATCGTTGCTGATATCGCGTTTTCGGTCGAGCATGTCTTGTTCGCAGGCGCTGAGACTTTGGCTGGGCGGCGCGGCGATAACGCTTTGCGCGGGGGGCGCGGATGGTGCTGCTGCTGCTGGCGCGGAGGAGACGGGTTGTTCCATCGCCTTCGCCTCCAGTACCCGGATTCCAACAGAGACTTCTTTCAGATTGACGTTGGCGGAAACCACCCCTTCGCCTGGCGCAATCGCCCTGATTTTTGCGCCGACGCGGCCGGCCGACATCAGGCTGAACTCGGGTGAAACATTCCACGACTTGGCATAGACGGGAAGCATCGACGAACCGGATAAAGCCTGAATTTCGATGCTCTCTCCGACCATCACCTCAGTTGCCGAGGCCCGCAGTTCTGGCGCGGCTTGGGCGGTGGAGCCGAAAAACGCCAGGATGAAGCCGAGCAGCGCGGCTGAGCAGGTAGTCCGGTATGTATTCGTCATGGCTTGCCGATCCTTGCTAGAAAACAGTAATCAGGGGGAACGCAGCGCTTCCATTATCGGACTATTTTGGGGAACTATCACCGCGTTCCTGCTTCATCGCCTCAATCATTGCTTCAATATCACGATTGGTTTTCCAGTCTTCGATGTCGAGGTTTAATTTGCGCTGCCAGTTGGGGTGTTGCTCGACAGTGCCGGGCAGGTTGGCTTGTTCCACCTGGACGAGCAAATCTTCGGCCTGCAGCATGGCAAGTTTTGAAGGGGTGCGGGCAAGATAGCGCTGGATGGCGCGCAGCAGGGCGGGCGTCATCAGCGGAACTTCAGCCGGGTCGCGCGACATGCCTTCCGGCAGCAAACCTTCATTCGCCAAGGCGGTGAGCAAGCGTGTCTTGTCTTTCGCCCGCGCCTCGATTTGCTGGTTGCGCTGCACTTCGCTCGGATAGAGATTCAGCGTGGTGCGGAGTTCGATATCCGCGCCAAGCCAGAAACCGGCCAGCGTGGGCAGGTCGTGCGTGCTTCCGGAAACCAACGCCTGTGCCGGGTATTGATGCGGCGCTTTGAAGGCGGCGTGATTTTCGTTGTCATAATTCCGTTCAAAATAAAACAGACGATAGGACAGTACGCCCAGGTCATAAAGCGCGCCGCGTACCGAGTCTGGAACGGTGCCGAGATCTTCGCCAACGATCAGACAACGATTGCGCTGGCTTTCAAGCGCCAGAATGCCGAGCAGATCACTTAGCGGGTAATTCAGGTAAGCCCCGCTGCGTGCATCTTCGTTGGGCGGCGCCCAGTAAAGTCGCATCAACCCCATGACGTGATCAAGTCGCAACGCGCCGGCGCCACGCATGTTGGCACGCAGCATGGCGATGAACGGCGCAAACGCTTGTTCGCGCAATCGTTCCGGAATCCACGGTGGCAGGCCCCAATCCTGGCCTAGCAGGCTGAAGTCATCGGGCGGGCAACCAATCCGCGCGCCGATGGCGTAGAGGTCGCGGTTGGACCAGGTATCCGCACCACCGAGGTCAACCCCGACAGCGATATCTTGATAAAGGCCGATGCCCATGCCTTTTTCGTCGGCAAGTGCGCCGACTTGCTCAAGTTGTTGCGCCGCCAGCCATTGCAGATACTGGAAATATTCGACGCGCTCTACATGGTCGGCGGCAAAGGCGGTGACGGCTGATGATTCAGGACTGCGATATTCCTCTGGCCAGACCGGCCAGCCCCAATAAATCGAGTTCTGTGCGTAGAGGTTTTCCTGCAAAGCTTGATAAAGCGTGAAAAGTCTCAGATCTGTGCCGCCTTGGGCTTGAAAGGCGCGGAAATCGATTGCGCGCGGGGTGTTTGCGTCGAGATGATGCTTGCGGAAATGTCGATACAGACGTTCGAGTATGGTCGATTTGAGCTGGCTGACACTGACATAGTCGACCAGTTCGGTGTCCCGCAGGGCGCGCAGACGCGCCTGAAAATCCTCTGTTTCGACGATGACGCGGCTTCCCGCCGATTCGGCGTATTCGGCAACCGCTTCGATGTCGATATAAAGCGTGTTGAGAAATGCTCGGCTGGATGGGCTGTATGGGCTGGTGTGGCGCGGGTTGTGCGGAAATAGCGCATGCAGCGGATTGACGCCGACCAGGTCAGCGCCGGCATATGCCGCCCATTCGATCAAGCGGCGCAAATCGGTAAAGTCGCCGATTCCCCAGTTGTTTTTCGAGCGCACGCCATAGAGCTGAACTGAAAGGCCCCAGGCGCGCTTTGGGTCATGAATCGCCTCGGGTTGATGGCAGCGGGGGGGATGCACGATCAGATGGAGTGCGGTTTCGGCGCCGCCCACCGTTAATTGGTGATAGCCGATCAAGGCGATCGCGGGCAGATCGAGTCCCAGTGCATGCCAAGTCTCGCCCGCGATGTCGGTCGATTCGAGATGCGCCAATTCGACCGGCAGAAATTCAGTGCTGAGCTTTTCGCCGTTCTCCAGCGTCAACGTCCATTGCAGACGTGACTTCATCTCGGATTCCGGCAATTGCAGCCTGACGCGAACAGGTTGTTCGGCGGGTACAACTTGTACTGGCGCCAGACGTTGATGCCAGTGCCGCATCTGCCAGTGTTGCAGCGATGCGCTGATTTCCGCTTCGTCGCTACAGGCGATGCCCATCGCTTGCAGCAGGCCGCGACGGGTGGCGTCGGAGGTGGTGTGAGGGTTACCCCAGATGTCGTGATATTCGGAAACGATGCCGGCAAAGTCGGCCAGTTGATACAGCGAAGAATCGGATGTCATATTTATTCGGTGGGCTGGTGGGGGCGCGTCAATAGAGCCAGCGAGCGGCCTTGCAACGGGAAGATAGCGCCGCGTGGGTAGCGGCCATCGCTGGCAAGTCCGTCGGCATAGTCGGTATCCAGAACGCAATGCCAGGCTTCGTCGCCTGGATAGTCGGGCAAGGTGAAGGGTATCGTTTCGTAGTGCGCGTTGATCAGCAGCAGGAAGTCGTCGTCAAGAATCGGTTGGCCGTAGCGGTCGCATTCATCGAGCGAGCCGCCGGACAGGTAAACGCAGAGGCTGCGGGCAAAGTGTTGGTTCCATTCAACTTCGTTCATCTCACTGCCGTTCGGATTGTGCCAGGCGATGTCTTTTACCGCGCCACCATGAATCGGGCGGCCTTCAAAGAATTTTCGCCGGCGGAACACCGGATGGTCGTGGCGCAGTTTGATCATGCGACGCACAAAGTCGAGAAAATGTCGGTCTTCTTCCTCAAGCTCCCAGTTCACCCAGCCGAGCGCGTTGTCCTGACAATAAGCGTTGTTGTTGCCAAGCTGGCTGCGGCCGAGTTCGTCGCCGGCCAACAGCATGGGCACGCCTTGCGACAGGAGTAGCGTGGCGAGCAGATTGCGGCGTTGGCGGGCGCGCAGTGCGCGAATTTTGGGGTCTTTGCTCGGACCTTCCGCACCGCAGTTCCACGACAAGTTATGCGATTCGCCATCACGGTTGTCTTCGCCATTGGCGATGTTGTGCTTGTCGTTGTAGCTGACCAGGTCGCGCAGGCTGAAACCATCGTGAGCAGTGACAAAGTTGATGCTGGCATAGGGCCGCCGACTCTCGCGGCCGTATAAATCAGATGAACCGGTGAGACGGTATGCCAGTTCTCCGATTCTGCCGCCTTCGCCTTTCCAGAATGCGCGCACTGCATCGCGATATTTACCGTTCCATTCGGTCCAGCCGACAGGAAAATTGCCGACCTGATAGCCGCCTTCACCCAGATCCCAAGGTTCAGCGATCAACTTGACGCGCGATATGACCGGATCTTGATGGATGATGTCGAAGAAGGCTGAGAGGCGATCAACCTCATGCAGTTCACGCGCCAGCGCCGAGGCCAGGTCGAAACGGAAGCCGTCAATGTGCATCTCCTGAATCCAGTAGCGCAACGAATCCATGATTAGTTGCAATACGCGTGGATGCAACATGTTGAGGGTGTTGCCGCAGCCGGTGTAGTCGCGGTAATAGCGCGGCTGATTCGGCATCAAGCGGTAGTAGGCGGCGTTGTCGATGCCTCTGAAACAGAGCGTCGGGCCGAATTGGTTGCCTTCAGCGGTATGGTTGTAGACCACATCCAGAATGACTTCGATACCGGCCGAGTGCAGTGACTTGACCATGGTCTTGAATTCTTTGATATGGCCGCTGGCGGAATAACGGGCGTCCGGCGCGAAGAAGCCGACCGAGTTGTAACCCCAGTAATTGCGCAAACCTTTTTCAATGAGATGACGGTCATCGACGAAGGCATGTACCGGCATCAATTCGACCGCCGTGACCCCCAGTTTTTTCAGATGCGAGATCACCGGCGCCGTAGCCAGGCCGGCATAGGTGCCGCGCAGATTGGGCGGCACCTCGGGATGCAGCTGGGTGAAGCCTTTTACATGCAGTTCATGGATTACCGTGTCATGCCAGGGAATGGCCGGCGGTCGATCGTCGCCCCAGGTGAAGGCGGAGTCGATGACCTGGCTTTTCAGCATGCCGGCGGCGCTGTCGCGGCGGTCGAACGACAGGTCTTCCAGACGATTGTCGAGACGATAGCCAAAGTGGGTGTCCGACCATTCCATTTTGCCGACGATGGATTTTGCGTAAGGATCGAGCAACAACTTGTTGGCGTTGAAACGCTGGCCGGCTTCCGGTTCGTAAGGGCCATGAACGCGGTAGCCATAAAGCTGGCCGGGCCGGGCTTGCGGCAAAAAGCCGTGCCAGACCTGGTCGGTTTGCTCCGGCAATAGCAGTCGCTCGATTTCGCGTCGGCCTTTGGCGTCAAACAGACACAATTCGACTTTTTCGGCGTGTTCGGAAAACAGCGCGAAGTTGACACCTTCGCCATCCCAAGTCGCACCCAACGGGTAGGGGCGACCTGGCCAGACGGTGAAACCCTGCATCAAAGCTCCCCGCTGTATGAAGTTCGACTCGTCTGGAAGGGTTGGCCTTCCGGGATCACGACAATGCCGCTGTCGGTGACCTTGAAGCGCGCCAGATCGGAGGCGGGGTCCAAGCCGATGCGGGCGTTCTCCGGAATTTCGTTGTAGCGGTCAATGATGACCCGCTTCAGTTTTGCGCCACGCCGGACGACCACGTAATCCATGATGATGCAGTCCTCCACTTCCGCGCCAGGTTCAAGCACCACTTCACGTCGCAGAATCGAGTTCGTGACGCTGGCGCCGTTGATCAGGCAACCGGCGCTGATGATGCTGCGCTGCACCTTGGCGTCGATGAAATTGGCCACCGGCCCCTGATAATTGCTGGAGAAGATCGGCCAGCGCGCGTTGAAGGCGTCGAAGCGGGCTTCCAGGCCGAGCACGTCCATGTGGGCGTCAAAATAGGCGTCCAGGGTGCCGACATCGCGCCAGTAGGCGGGCTCTTCGTAGGCGCGCACGCCCGGCACCTTGTTGCTGCTGAAATCGTAGGCAAACAATTTGCCGCTATCGAGCAGGCTGGGCAAAACGTTCTGGCCGAAATCATGACCGCCGGCGGCGTTGCATGTTTCCAGTGCATTCAACAGCACCTGGGTATCGAACAGGTAATTGCCCATCGAGGCATAGGCATGACTCGGACGGCCGGGCATCGCTGGCGGATTGGCCGGTTTTTCCTGGAAACCGCGGATGCGGCCGTTGCTGTCGGCGTCGATGATGCCGAAACCTTTTGCCTGATCAAGCGGGACGGGTAGCGCCGCCACTGTGGCGCCAGCGCCTTTTTCAAGATGGAAATCGACCATCTGCTGAATATCCATCCGATAAATGTGGTCTGCCCCGAATACCAGTACCAGGTCGGGACTGTGCTGACGAATCAGGTTGATGTTCTGGTACACCGCGTCGGCGGTGCCCTGAAACCATTCCTGACCACGCCGCATCTGCGGCGGCACCACAGTAATGAAATTGTCCGGCAACAACGGCGGCATCACCCATGCCTTGCGCACGTGTTCGATCAGCGACTGGGATTTGTACTGCACCAGCAGATAGATTGCGTGGATACCAGAATTGACCAGATTGGAAAGGACAAAGTCGACGATGCGATAACGTGCGCCGAATGGCACGGAGGGTTTTGACCGCTCCGATGTCAAAGGATGCAGGCGGGAGCCTTCGCCCCCCGCAATGACCATGGCCAGGATTTTTTTGGTTTTCATGCGCCTTCTCTCGGGTGAGTGGTGAGTGATTTGAAAAGGAGTGAATATAAAAGCACCCGCCGCTTGGCGGCAGATGCTAACTGACTGTTAGCGGAATTTATTTATGGAAATGCGTGTTGGCCTTTTCGAAAGCATCACGCATTTTCGCCCAGGCTTCATCGGCGCCTTGAGCCAGATCCTGCCACGCACTGCCGGCCGATTTTTGCAGTGCATCCATTTTTGACAGGGCTTCGTCACGTTGTTTGCGCAACGCTTCCAACTGCATTTCGTAATCGATGCGCAGATCGGTTTTGGCGAGCCGGGTTTTCGCTTCCCATTCGGCAATCTGATGATTCCACTGATCAAGATGGGCCTTCATGGTCTCGATGTATTCATTGCGTGTGGTCATGTGCATTCCCTTTTTTGGTTACGGGCCAGTCAATCTGACCCTGCTTCAATTATCGGCAGCGGTCAGGATTAATGCTATTTGCGCTTCAAGCTGCAATCCAGGTGAGAATGCTGCGCTTTTTTGCGCCACGGCTCAAAATATTCGAACAAGGAAATCCCCCTATGACTGATGTTTTACCTATCCCGGTTATTGCAATCGATGGACCTTCCGCTTCCGGCAAAGGCACAGTGGCTGCGCTGGTGGCGCAGGCGCTGGGTTTTCATTACCTCGACAGCGGCGCAATTTATCGTGTCGCCGCATACGCCGCCCAGCGTGGCGAAGTGTCGTTGGAGGATGAAGCCGCATTGGCCGAACTGGCTTTGCATTTGCAACTGCGGTTTACCGGCGGAGAGGTCATTCTTGACGGTGAGCCGGTTGGCGACGCGATCCGCAGCGAGGCGGCCGGACGCGCCGCATCGCGTATCGCCGCGCTGCCGGCGCTGCGTCTGGCGCTACTCGAACGTCAGCGCGCGTTTCGTCTGGCGCCCGGGCTGGTTGCCGATGGGCGCGATATGGGTTCAGTCGTTTTTCCCGATGCAAGGCTTAAAGTATTCCTCACCGCAAGCGCCGAAGAGCGCGCTCAAAGACGCTATAAGCAGTTGATTGAAAAAGGGTTGGATGCTAATCTCGCGCCGCTTTTGCAGGACTTGAGGGAGCGTGACGCGCGCGATGTGGCACGGAGCGCCGCCCCGCTGCAACAGACTGCGGATGCCGTTTTGCTCGACACCACCGGGTTGAACATTCAGCAGGCTGTTCAGCAAGTGCTGGTGTGGTATTCCCAAGCAAGCAAAACAGTTTGAAATGCCGAAAGGCCTGGTGTGGCGGGATTAGGTTCAATGCTCACCGTGTCTTCCGGTTTTTGTTTTTTAACTAACCCCCCGTGGCACCGAAGAGTCGTTTGCCGAATCCTTTGCCGCCATGTTCGAAGAAAGCATTTCCAAACAGGAAATGCGTCATGGCGAAGTCATCACCGCTGAAGTGGTGGGCATCGACGATAACTTTGTTACCGTAAACGCTGGCCTCAAATCCGAGAGCCTGATCCCCGTCGAAGAATTCAAGAACGATCGTGGCGAAATTGAAGTCGTCATCGGCGATTTCGTGCAAGTCGCCATCGAATCGATTGAAGACGGTTATGGCGCCACCAAGCTGTCGCGCGATCGCGCCCGCCGCCTGGCTGCCTGGCTCGATCTGGAAGCCGCGATGGAAGAGGGTCGGGTGGTCAAGGGTCTGATCAACGGCAAGGTGAAGGGTGGCCTGACGGTCATGTGCAACGGTATTCGCGCCTTCCTGCCGGGTTCCCTGGTTGATGTGCGTCCGATCAAGGACACCACGCCGTTCGAGAACAAGGAATCCGAATTCAAGGTCATCAAGCTTGACCGCAAGCGCAACAACGTCGTGGTTTCCCGCAAGGCCGTGCTGGAGCAAAGCATGGGCGCCGAGCGCGAAAATCTGTTGGCCAACCTGAAGGAAGGTTCAACCGTCAAAGGCATCGTCAAGAACATCACCGAATACGGCGCGTTCGTCGATCTGGGTGGCATCGATGGCTTGCTGCACATCACCGATCTGGCTTGGCGTCGTGTCAAGCATCCTTCCGAAGTGGTCACCGTGGGCGACGAAGTCAGCGCCGTGGTGCTCAAGTTCGACCAGGAAAAGAACCGTGTTTCCCTCGGCCTCAAGCAATTGGGCGAAGATCCGTGGGTTGGCCTGTCACGTCGTTACCCCACCGGCACCCGCATGTTCGGCAAGGTCGCCAACCTCACCGACTATGGTTGCTTTGTCGAAATCGAGCCGGGTATCGAAGGTCTGGTGCACGTCTCCGAAATGGACTGGACCAACAAGAACGTCAATCCGTCGAAGATGGTTTCCCTCGGTGATGAAGTCGAAGTCATGGTGCTGGAGATCGACGAAGACCGTCGCCGTATCTCTCTCGGCATGAAGCAGTGCAAGTCCAACCCGTGGGACGACTTCGCCATGAACGCCAAGAAAGGCGACAAAGTGCGCGGTCAGATCAAGTCGATCACCGACTTCGGCGTCTTTATCGGCCTGCCCGGCGGTATCGACGGCCTGGTCCATCTGTCCGACCTGTCCTGGAGCCTGCCCGGCGAAGAAGCCCTGCGTAATTACCGCAAGGGTGAGGAAGTCGAAGCTATCGTTCTGGCGATCGATGTCGAGAAAGAGCGTATCTCCCTCGGCGTCAAGCAGATGGAAAACGACCCGTTCAATGCCTATGTGGCTACTCACGACAAGGGCGCCATCGTCAAGGGCGTTGTCAAGTCGATGGATGCCAAGGGCGCTGTCGTGACCCTGGACGGCGAAGTCGAGGGTTATCTGCGCGCTTCCGAAGTGTCGCGTGACCGTGTCGAAGATATCCGCACCCACCTGAAGGATGGCGACGAAGTCGAGACCGTGATCATCAACATCGATCGCAAGAATCGTCAGATCAACCTGTCGATCAAGTCGAAGGATGCCGCTGAACAGGATGCCGCGATGAAGAAGCTGCATTCCGAGCAGTCCACCGGCACCACCAACCTGGGCGCGCTGCTCAAGGCCAAGCTTGATAACAAGAGTGCCGAGTGACAGACCAGGAAAACGATCTCGCGGGTGCAATGACCAAGTCGGAGCTGATTGCCCGACTGGCCGAGCGCCATCCTCAACTGGTTGCGGCGGATGCCGAGCTGGCGGTGAAAACGATCCTCGATGCAATGACCACCTGTCTGGTAGAAGGTGAACGTATCGAGATTCGCGGATTCGGCAGTTTCAGTCTGAATTTTCGGCCGCCACGGGTAGGGCGCAATCCTAAAACCGGTGACAAGGTGCTTGTCGCCGGCAAGTATGTGCCGCACTTCAAAGCGGGCAAGGAATTGCGTGACCGGGTGGATTTTGCCGGCGAGACCTGACCATCGAGGATGGGGTCTGAAATAGAAAAAGGCGCTGCTGGTTGGGCGCCTTTTTCTATTCTGGCCTAGGAGTCTAAGAGCCTGTTGGACTTAGGAATCGTCGGGTGGAATAACGCAGCGCAACCACCTTAGTTGCAGGTGGAATGGTGGATGCACTGCGCTTATCCACCCTACGCAGGAGCAAAGATACGGTTTTATAAAATCTGTCTGGTTCCGGCTTGTCCGGCTCAGGATCTGGGTGTTTTACGCAATTTACGGGTTCAGTTGCCCGATCAAACTTTGATAAACCCGTAGCCGATTCGGCAGCATGTCGCCAGCCTGGGCTGCGGCGAGCACCGCGCAGCCGGGTTCTTTCAGGTGCCGACAGTTGTAGAAGCGGCACTGTCCGGCGCGGCTGCGGATCTCCGGGAAGGCATCCATCAGCGCTGCTTGAGTCAGGTGTTGCAGACCGAATTCCTGCATCCCAGGTGAGTCGATCAGGTCGCCGGTGTGATTGGCATCCCCGGGCAGGTGATACAGCCGGGCTTGCGTGGTGGTGTGCTTGCCGGCGTCGAGGGCGATCGAGATTTCGCCCGTGGCGGCGTTCGCGTCCGGGATCAAATGATTCAGCAAAGTGCTTTTGCCGACGCCGGAACCACCGACCAGGACGCTGGTTTTTCCGGATAAATGCGATTGCAGTTCGGCCAGGTCGGCGCGCGCGGAGACAGTGATTTGCGCGTAGCCAAGCTGGACGTAGGTTTGTAGATGGCGGGCGAGGGTGGCGGTTTCCGGCAAGTCGGATTTGTTCAGCACGATCAGCACCGGAATATCCGCGCTTTCGCAGGCGACCAGACAACGGATCAGCAGTTCTTCGCGGAAATAGGGCACGGCGGCGACAACAACGACGGCTTGATCGAGATTTGCAGCGATCAGTTTGCTGCGAAATTCGTCGGAGCGGTACAGCAGGTTGTGGCGTGGCTCAACCTTTTCGATCACGCCGCTATCGGCATGAGTTGGGCTAAAGACGACCTGGTCGCCGCAGACGATGTCGCTTTTCCGACCTCGGGTGACGCATTCGACGATGTTTTCGCCATCGTCGATCAGGAAGCGGCGGCCGTGCGCGGCGACGACGCGGCCGGTTTTCAAAGGCGGTTCGCCATTACAACTCGAACAGTGCGTCGATCTTTGCGGCGCAGATGAAGTCGGATTCGGACAGGCCGTTGATGGCGTGGGTGATGTATTCGACTCGACAGGTATTCCAGCCCACGGCGAGGTCGGGATGGTGGCCTTGCTGGTGCGAAACCCAGGCAATGGCGTTGACGAAGGTCATCGTGATGTAGTGATCGGCGAATTTGAAATCGCGCCGCAGTTTGCCGTCAATGACTTGCCAATCAGCGGCGAGCTTCGGCATCAGGGTGGTGATTTCGTCGTTGGTGAGGGGGGGAATGCCGCCTTCACAGGGTTTGCATTTACCTTTGGAGAGGTCGCAGAAGGTATCGGTCATGGTGATCAGGCCTTGATTATTTGAATTTGTAGAACTCGCCGTTCAGATAGGCTGCCAGGTGCAGTTCATCTTCCGGAAACAGGTTATTGCCAAGCATGGCATTGCAGGTGGTGACTTGCTGCGCCAATGCGGAGGGATTTTTGACGCGGCGGTCATTGCGCGTGTAAATCTTGCTGCCGTCGCCACCGAAGCGGCCGATATGACAGTCAGCGCATTGCTTTTGATGGGTTTCCAGTCCTTCTTTCGGGTTGCCCTTGTCGAATGGACCGGCGAGTGCCGGGGTGAAAATGACGGGAGACAGGATGACAAAAAAAATTGCCAGGATTTTCATTTGGGGTTCCTCATACTTATTAATGCGTTTGAATCAAGCTTGCAGGGGGCTCAGGTCAGGATCCGGCCGATGGTAAGAGTCGAGTTTTGCAATTCGTTCAACGGCTTTCGGGTGGCTATCGTAGAACAGCGAATAAATCGGGTCTGGTGTCAGGGTGGCGGCGTTGTCGCGATACAGCCGAACCAGCGCGGAAATCAGATGGCCGGGATGGGTCAGTTCAGCGGCGAAGGCGTCGGCCTCGAATTCGTGTTTGCGAGAATACAAGCTCATCAAGGGCGATAGCGGGAACATAAATACCGGCAACGCAAGGAAGAAGAGCGCGAGCGCGGTGGCATCGGTTGCGCTGGTGACGCCAAGTCCTTGATAAAACCAGCCAGATTCCTTCAACGTGGCGAGCAATGCCAGCATGAACAGACTCAGTACGAACATCAGGCCGATACGTTTGATGATATGGCGACGTTTGAAGTGGCCGAGTTCATGCGCCAGCACTGCTTCGATCTGATCCGGGTTCAATTGCGACAGCAGCGTGTCGTAAAACACGATGCGCTTGTTCTTGCCGAGGCCGGTGAAATAGGCGTTGCCGTGGCTGGAACGGCGTGAACCATCCATCACAAATACGCCACTGGCGTGAAACCCGGCGCGGGTGAGAAGGTTCTCGATGCGTTGTTTCAAATTCTCGTCGGCCAGCGGGGTGAACTTGTTGAATAACGGCGCGATGACGGTCGGGTAAACCGTCAGGATCAACAAGTTGAATCCCATCCACACCGCCCATACCCATAGCCACCAGGTTGCGCCCATGATGCCCATCAGCCACAGCACCAGCAGAATCAGTGGTCCGCCAAGGGCAAGGCCGATCAATGTTTGCTTGATCAGATCAACGAAAAAGCCGATCGGCGTCTGTCGATTGAAGCCGTAACGGGTTTCGATGCGGAACTGGCGATAAAAGTTGAGCGGCAACTCCGCCACGCCGCCAATCAGGGTCAAACCAAGAAGCACGCCCACGCCAGCCAGCAATGGTTGCGAAATTACGCCGCTCAAACTGTCTTGCAGCCATTGCAAGCCGCCGCCGAGGGTAAATGCCAGCAGCAAGCCCCCTTCCAGGGCGAGATTGAGCAGGCCGATGCGTGCTTTGGCCAGGGTATAGGCGGCGGCCTTTTGGTGCTCGGCGAGCGGGATGCTGTCGGCGAAGGCGCTGGGCGGGGTGTCGCGATGAAGCCATACATGCCGCATCTGGCGCAGCAGCAACCATAGTTTCAGGCCGAATGCGATGCAGAATGCGGCCAAAAAAATGCTTTGAAATGAAGGCATTAGAGTCGCTCTTGAGAAAGCCGGGGTGACGTTTGGCGGCCGATTATGCCACAATCGGCCGCCCCAAATTCACGCCGCTACGGCCTCTCCTTATGCCACAAAACAATACTCATCTGGTCTGGGTCGACATGGAAATGTCGGGCCTGAATCCCGATACCGATGTCGTTCTGGAAGTCGCTTTGGTGGTAACCGATAAAGATTTGAATCTGGTCGAGGAAGGCCCGGTTTTGGTCGTGCATCAGTCCGCTGCGGTGCTCGACGCGATGGACAGCTGGAACAAGGGTACGCACGGTAAATCCGGCCTGATCGACAGAGTCAAGGCGTCCACCTTGACCGCGGCGGATGTCTCGCTACAGATGATTGAATTCATGAAGTTGCATGTGCCAGCGCGTACCTCGCCGATGTGCGGCAATTCGATCTGCCAGGATCGTCGTTTCATGGCTCGGCACATGCCCGTGCTGGAAGATTATTTCCATTACCGAAATCTGGACGTCTCAACCCTGAAGGAACTTGCCGCACGCTGGCGGCCGGAACTGAAGGAGGGCTTCAAAAAAGCCAATAGTCATACCGCGCTGGCCGATATTCAGGAATCAATTGAAGAGCTCAAGTATTACCGTGAGCATTTCATCAAGATGGCCGCGTAGGATGCAGTGAAGCGAAGCACGCCGCATCAGCACTGTGATCGATGCGGTGGCCAAACTCACCGCATCCACGATTCGAACTAGAAAGGACCCCAATGAAACCAGGCACACCCTTCGTTGTTGAAGTCAATCCACGCATACCACGTCGCTTGTCGCGTTTGAGCGAGTTGGCGGACAACCTCTGGTATGGCTGGGATCGGCCCAGCCGAACCTTGTTCGCGAGGTTGCACCCGGGTTTGTGGGATGCAGTGAACCATAACCCGAAGGCATTTTTGAAGCGGGTGGATGAGGAACGCCTGACCGAGGCGGCGGAGGATCATATTTTTCTAGGCAGCTACAACCGTGTGCTGTCGGCGTTCGACACCTATATGAGCGAACCGCTGCGGCGCGACATGACGTTGCAGTTGCATCCGGGCGATCTGATCGCCTATTTCTGTGCCGAATTCGGTTTTCACGAGAGTTTCCCGGTGTATTCCGGTGGTCTCGGCATTCTGGCCGGGGACCATTGCAAGTCCGCCTCGGACATGCGTTTGCCATTTATCGCGGTTGGGTTGCTGTACCGCCAGGGTTATTTCTTCCAGCACATCGATAACGATGGCAACCAGATCGCCCACTACACCGATTCCGAGTTCGACGATCTGCCGGTGCATCCCGCGATGAACGAGGACGGCGGCGAAGTGCATGTCCAGATTGATCTTCCCGGCAGAACGCTGGAAGTTAAAGTCTGGGAGGCGCATGTAGGCCATGTGCGCCTGTGTCTGCTCGATACCGATTTGCCGGTCAACAGCGCGGAAGACCGTTACATCACCCACCAGTTATATGGCGGCGACAAGCACACCCGGATTCAACAGGAGATCGTCCTCGGCGTTGGCGGCATGCGCGCGCTGGCGCAATTAAGCGTCAAGCCGACCGCTTATCACATCAACGAGGGCCACGCCGCGTTTCTGGTGCTGGAGCGGGTGCGTCGCAAAGTCGAGGCGGGACTGACTTTTCATGCCGCGCTGGAAGTCGTTGCGGCGAATACCGTATTCACCACGCACACCCCGGTGCCGGCCGGGCACGATCATTTTGGCGAGGAAATGGTGTGGGATTATTTCTCCCGCTGTTGCAATGATCTTGGCGTCAGTCGAAGCGAATTCATGCGGCTGGGGGGCGCCGAGAATGGCGATGACTTCAATATGACCAAGTTGGCGTTGCACGGGTCGCGCCATCACAACGGCGTTTCCCGCATCCATGGCCAGGTTTCATCACATATTCTGTCAGATATGTGGCCGCAGGTTGCGCCGGAAGACTCGCCGATGGACTACATCACCAACGGCGTTCACGTTTCCACCTTCCTGGCGCAGGAATGGCAGGATCTGTTCGATAACAAGCTGGGTTATGAATGGCGTCGGCGTTTGGCCGATACCGAGTTCTGGCACAAGATCGAGTCCATTCCGGCGCATCATTTCTGGTCTGTGCATCAAGCGCTGAAGACGCAGATGCTGCACAGCCTGCAGCATCGCATCACACAGCAGCATTTGCGTAACCATGGAGCTGAAGCGCATCTGGAGCGCATGCTCAAGTACGCCAATCCGCTTGATCCGAATGTGCTGACGATTGGTTTTGCGCGCCGTTTCGCAACCTACAAACGTGCCACGCTGATGTTTGAAAACATGGACTGGATGCGCCAGATCATCAACGACGCCGATCGTCCGGTGCTGTTCATCTTCGCTGGCAAGGCGCATCCGGCAGACAAGCCCGGCCAGGAATTGATCCGCCGTATCCATGAGATTTCGCGCTGGCCCGAGTTCGAAGGCAAGCTGATGATGGTAGAAGGCTATGACCTCGGTTTTGCCAGGCGTCTGGTGTCCGGCTGCGATGTCTGGCTCAACAACCCGATCTATCCGCTGGAAGCTTCCGGGACATCGGGCATGAAAGCCGCCATGAACGGCGTGCTTAACCTGTCCGTGACCGACGGTTGGTGGGATGAAGGCTACGACGGACAAAACGGTTGGGCGATCAAGCCCGCGCCAGATAATTACGATGAGGCTCGGCGTAACCGGGAAGACAGTCAGACCTTGTATGAACTGCTGCAAGATCAAGTGATTCCGATGTACTACCGGCGACATGAACTGGGCTTCTCCGAGGAATGGGTAAAGATGGCGAAGCGCTCGATCAGCACCCTGCTGCCGCGTTTCAACTCTACCCGGATGGTGTCCGAGTACGTCAACAAGTTTTACGGCCCCGCTTCACGCCAATGGCGACGATTTTCGGAAAGCGACTTTGCCGCCGCGCAAAGCCTGGCGACCTGGAAAGCCAAGGTGCGCCATGCTTGGGGCGGTATCTCCATGCAGCGCGTCGAAGAGCCGCTTAGACGTATTACCTATGGCGAAAGCATCGAGCTGAAGGTGGCGGTGAATTTGAACGGTCTTTCGCCGGAAGATGTGCGTGTCGAAGTGCTGGTTGGACGCGCCTCAAAACAAGGCCAGGACAAAGATGTGCAAGCGGTGCTGATGCAGCCGGAAGGCAGTACGGAAAACTTGTGCCAGTACCGCTTGGAATTGACCCCGGAACTCTGCGGCAAACTGCTCTACCGCGTGTGCATCTATCCGCACCACGAACTGCTGACGCACCCGTTTGAAACCGGGTTGATGCTCTGGTTGTGAACCACGGGAGCAAGATGCGAGGGGCAGCAGGCAAGGAAAACCAGGGCATCGAGTTTTCTTTGCGGCGACTTCTTCAATGACCGCTTTTGTTGCCATCGGATTCGGCGCGGCGATTGGCGCCTGGTTGCGTTGGGGCTTGGGTTTGTGGCTCAACCCGGTTTTTCCGACGCTGCCTTATGGCACTCTTGCCGCCAATCTGATCGGTGGCTACCTGGTAGGCGTGGCGATTGCTTATTTTGCCCAGCATCCTGGTCTGCCACCGGAATGGCGCTTGTTTTTGATTACCGGTTTCCTGGGGGGCCTGACCACTTTTTCCACCTTCTCCGCTGAAATCGTCACTATGATCAGTCGGAATCAACTCGGCTGGGCGTTGACCGCTGTTTCAGTGCATTTATTCGGTTCTTTGACGTTGACGGCGCTGGGGGTCTGGACTTTCAAATGGATTCGGGGGTAAGGCAAATATGCAAGCGATCTGCATTCGTTTTTATGTCCAGGAAGGCGGCAAGCATGGACATCTTCCAGTGCATGAATGGTTGTTCAAGCAAGCGCGCGATATCGGCATCTCCGGCGGCACAGTGTTTCGCGCGGCGGCGGGGTTCGGTCGGCATGGTTTACAGGAAGATACTTTTTTCGAACTTGCTGGAAAACTGCCGGAAAGCATCGAATTTTTCGCTGACGAGGGCAATATCGAGGCCTTGCTGCAACGTGTTGGCGTGGCCGGGCTGAAGCTGGTTTATGTCGTTCACCCAGTGAGCATCGGTATCACTGGAGATGGCCTCGTGCTGTAAATCAACGGACCAGGATAATGAATTCTTACGTGTTGTTACTTTGGCTGGTTTTGTCCAATGGCGGTCAGCAAGTTCTTGGTACTCAATTTTTCAACGACGATGCGGCCTGTCAGAAAGCAGGTCACATGCAGGTCGAAAGGCATGCCCAAAAGGGCAGGCAGGTGGTTTTCAAGTGTCACCAGACGGAACCCGAGTACACCGGTGATGATATCGATGTGAACGGCAATCCCATCCCGCGCTGATCTTCGTTTTATTGGCCTCAGCCTGGATCAAGTACGCGTGCAAGACCCCCAGCGCGGCCAGCGGATGACTACTGAATCATTCCGCCAATTCCGGACGCCTCAGGGTCTGCTTCGAGTTGGACTCAGTTCTTGGCATTCCGATGCTGGAAAAAACGCTGATAAGCCAGAACACCGGTCTGGGATAAAACCAGCAGGATGATGCTGGAAATGATGATCGCCGCGATGGTGGATGTGAAACCGATCATGCTGATGACTGCCCATGAACCCCAACTCATATACAACTCCTTGAAAATTGAATGCAGTCATTTGGATGACTGTATATATTAGAAAACTCTAATAGAGAATTCTGAACTTCGGCAAGGTCAGAATGAAGAAAAGAATGCTGCTTCGTTCGCATTCGCATGACTGCTGTGGTTTGCGCGCCCTTTGTTGCGGAAGCATGGGCGAAAAAAAACCGGACCCCGCAGGGTCCGGTTGCTGTGCGTCAAGATGGCTTAATGCAGGGTGAGGTAACCGATCAGCACCAGCGTAAGCAGGGTCAGGCCGGCGAAGATCAGGATCGTGGCCAGCGCGGTTGATCCGATGTCCGCTCTTCTGGACGGACGTTTGACCAGATATTTGTCCAGTTCGCCGCTGGCCAGCAAGCGTTCGTATTCCAGCTTATGTTCGTGCTTGAACTCTTCCAGCGGCACGCCACCGGTGAAGATGGTGGTGCTCAAGGGGAATTTATCCGGCCGGAAATGCACGTTGAAGAAGTGCACGGTGAACAGGAACACAGTCGCCAGCAAGGCCTCTTCGGCATGCACGATGGTGGCCAGGTTGAACATCCAGCCGGGCAGTACGGTCGAGGTCAGCGTCGGGTAGAACAGCATCAAACCGGAGAAACCGATAATCGCTGCACCCCAGAATGGCGCCCAGTAATCGAACTTCTGCCAGTAGGTCCAACGGTCGAAATGCGGCCTCGCCGAACGGCCGATGAACCAGTTGAACATGCGTCCGATGTCACGCAGATCCTGCAAGTTCGGCACCATCGAGGTGGGGCCGAACCAGGTGAAGGTCTTCCGGCTGCGCCAGATATTGCCGACGGCGAGAACGAAGTGAACCAGGAATACCGATAGCCATATCGTCGCCGCAGTGCGGTGGATGATGGCTTCGACCTGTGGCCCGCCGAGCAGGGTGATGACCGCTTTCGCCCAGTCGGTGTGGGCGAACAATAGCGTGGTGCCGGTCAATGCCAGGGTCATCGTGCTGACCGCAAACAGCAGGTGTATCCACCGCCAGCTTGCGCTGAAGCGGCGGAAGTAGACGGTTTCAGGTTTATCCAGGTTTTCTTCGTAACCTTTGCCCTGACGGCGATCCATGAATTCGCGGTAGAACCAGAGCAACACGTGGCTCCAGAAAAACAGCATGACACCGGCAATCAGCAATTCCATGAAGGTTTTGATGACGTACATCGCCGGGTACTTTTCAAAGTCATCGGCATTGCCATGGGCGTGAAAACTGATGAAGTTTTCGGTCGCGTTTTTATGGCAGGTGTTGCAGGTTTTCAGGCGATTATTGGCATGTACCGAAGACGTTGGGTCGTTTATTTTCTTGATACCGTGGCCGCCATGACAGTCGTAGCATTTCGCGGTGTTGGTATAGCCGAGCCGGTTGACCTGGCCGTGATAGGAGGCGAAATAGGTTTTCTGCGCGTCCTTGTGACAATTGCCGCAATTGGCGGTAATCGCCAGTTTCATCGGGTCGCCCTTGGGCGAGGCGATGTTGTGGGTGCTGTGGCAATCGGAACAGACCGCTGCCTTGTCATCTTTTTTCTCCATTACCGCCTTGCCATGCACCGAGGTCAGGTAATCCGTCTTCTCTTTTTCGTGGCAACGTCCGCAGACCTCAGGATTTTTCAGCCGATGTTCGGCGCGTTGCATACTGCCCAAGGTTCCGATGTTGTGGGCGTCGTGGCAGTCATGGCAGGCGGCGTTGGTGCGCGACAGATCATTCTTGTTGGGCTTGGCATGCACCGAGTGCATGTAGCTTTCCATCTGCTCAACGACCAAACCGAGACGTTTGTATTGCGGGTCGGGGTTGCCTTTCTGCGCTTCCCATTTCTGCTTGTGGCAGTCGATGCAGCCAATGCTTTTCGGCAACGGTTTCGGGTGCGGCAGTTTGGTGACATTGTTGTGGCAACCGATACAGGGCTGTTTGGCATGCACGCTGTGCTCGAACACTTTGGGGTCGATGTAGATGAAGTTGCGGCTGCCATCGCTGCGCACCTTGACCTTTTCTTCGGCGTCGGCATGACAGCGCAGGCAACGAAAATTGGCAATGCCGGGTTGCCCTGATTCGGCTGCCGAGGCGGTGATAGCCTCCGCGCTCGCAACGCTGGCTTGCGCGACCGGAGACAACAGCAGAAAACAGGTGATCACCCCGACAAGCGAACTCCAGGTGAGACGTCGCATTTATTTCTCCTCTTGAGCGCTTGTAGATAAACGGCAAGAAAGCACTCTTTTCTTGTCGGTACTGAAGCCCGGAATGGGCCGCTTTTTCTATCTGATTGGGTACGTTTCTACCAAAATGATTGCATAGACTACGTTCAATAGAGGGGTATCCGCAATCCCGTCAGCGTAATTTATCTACATAAGAATATGTTAATAATCAATATGTTGCGTTGCAATACGAATTAAATCCGTGCTTGCTTAATCAATCCTGCCGGGTTAAAAGTGCGTAAAACCATAACGGTGTCGAGGATTGCCGTGATGGAGGCTGCATTTATCGCAGCTGTGATGCTTATGTGGACGAGGAATTGCTGGCCCTCGTCATTCTTGCCCTGAGAGAAAAAATGGAGTGACGATGCGCAAGCAAGCAATGGCTTTAACCCTGTTCTGGCTGACCGGTTCGGCAATCGCGGCGATGGACATCGATGTGTTGGCCCGAACCTGCAATAACTGTCATGGCGTTGGCGGCGTCAGCGTCGGTACATCCATGCCTTCTATCGGCGGACTGCCGAGGGAATACCTGAAATCCGTAATGAAGCAATGGAAGAACGACGAACGTGGCGCGGCGACGATGAATCGCATCGTCAAAGGTTTCAGCGACGACGAAATCGATGCGCTGGCGGTTTATTTTTCCAAAAAACGTTGGGTGCCCGTGCCACAAAGCGTCAGCGCTGCCTTGCTGGCCAAAGGCAAAGATGCGATCTCCGAAAATTGCGAGGATTGCCACGGTCTCACCGGCAGCGATCCGGATGAAGATGCACCGAAAATCAACGGTCAGTGGGCGAAATACATGGAACTCGAACTGGAAAAGTATCGCGACGATGGCTTCAAGATGCCACATCGCAAGATGAAGAAAACAGCTCGCAAAATGAAACCGGCTGATGTTCCGGCCGCCGCGCATTACTACGGCGCACAAAGCAAATGAGCCAGGAGTCAGCCATGCATGCTATCGATCGTCGCGGTTTCATCAAGGCGCTTGCCGCCGCTTCCAGCGTTTCCATTCTGAACATTGCCAATGCGCATGCGGCCAAGATCAAGGCGCGCGTGGTTGTGGTTGGTGGCGGCTTTGGCGGCGCGACCGCCGCGAAATATCTGCGCCTGCTCGATCCCGCTATCGATGTCACCCTGATCGAACGGGAAGCCGTCTATACCTCTTGCCCGTTGTCGAACGAAGTCATCTCCGGTGATCGCGCCATCAAAACGCTGCAAGTTGGCTACAAGGGTCTGACTCGGCGCGGGGTCAAGGTAGTGCATGACGAAGTCACGCAGATCGACCCGGTGAAGAAAACGGTGTTGACCGCGAGCGGCAAGAGCTTCGGCTACGACGCGCTGGTGCTGTCGCCGGGGGTCGATTTCAACTACGGCGCGGTCGCCGGCCTGACCGAACAACTGGCGCAAACCTCCTTGCCGCACGCCTGGAAAGCCGGCCCGCAGACCCTGCTGTTGCAAAAGCAGTTGGCGGCCATGCCGGATGGCGGCACCTTCATCATCGCGGTGCCACCCGGCCCGTTTCGCTGCCCGCCCGGGCCTTACGAGCGTGCCGCGCAGGTTGCGCTGCATTGCATGCATCATGGCAAGAAAAAGGCCAAGGTGCTGATCCTCGACGCCAACGATTCCTTTTCCAAAAAATCGTTGTTCGAACAAGCCTGGAAAGCGCTCTACGGCTACGGCGAAGGTGGCATGATCGAATGGGTTTCCGGCTCCAATGATGGCAAGGTCGAGCGTATCGACCCGGAAAACCTGACTTGCTATACCGGTTTTGGCGAGCACAAGGGCGATGTGATCAACATCATCCCGCCGCATCACGCCGGCAAGATCGCAAAAAACCTGGGACTGGCCACGTTCAAGGACAAGTGGTGCGAGGTGAAGCCGGAAAGCATGGAGTCGACCAAGGAAAAGGACATCTACGTCATCGGCGATGCCTGCATTGGCGGTGAACTGGCCACCAACAATGGTTTCCCGAAATCTGCTCACATGGCGATGTCACAAGCCAAGGTGGTCGCCGCCAACCTGGTCGCCAAATTCAACAATCAGCCGGCGCCGCAACCGATTTATACCAACACCTGTTACAGCGTGGTGGCGCACGATTGGGGCTTCTCCGTGGTGCATTTGTATCGCGTTCAGAACGGCCAGTGGGTCTACATCAAGGAAGGCAGCGGAATTTCGCCGGTGACCTTCGGCAGCAAGGAAAAACCGGAACCGGTGCCGCGCATTTACCGCAAGCTGGAAGTCGAATACGCCGATGGCTGGCTGCGCAACGTGATGGCGGATGCATTCGCCTAACAAGGGTTGATAGTTGGATTCAGACCGCGCGAAAGTGCCGTAGCGCCGGATGCGGTGAGCTTGTGAACCGCATCATTGACGCGGCCAGCCAAGCGCCGAACCAGTGGACGGAGACACCGTTTTCCGGCCATCCGCATCTATGTATGCTTTTCGTCGTCATTCGTTGTCATTTCGCTGTATTACACACTCGGGCACTTGGCGTGGAGGAATCAAGGATAATTCGGCATGACTGATCAAACTCCCGCCTCACCCGCCGCCGACCTCGTATCCAACGAGGCATCCTTCGACCAACTGCCGCTATCTCCCGCCGTATTGGCTAATCTGCGCCAGCTGGGTTACCTCAACATGACGCCGATTCAGGCCGCCAGCCTGCCGATTTCGCTCGCCGGCCACGACCTCATCGCGCAGGCCAAGACCGGCAGCGGCAAGACGGCTGCATTCGGTTTGCCCTTGCTCGGCAACCTGAATCCGCGCGGTTTCAATGTGCAGGCGATGGTGCTCTGCCCGACGCGTGAACTGGCCGACCAAGTCACCCAGGAACTGCGCCGGCTCGCACGCAGTGAGGACAACATCAAGATTCTCGCCCTGGTTGGCGGTTCCACCATGCGTCCGCAAATGGCCAGCCTGGAGCACGGCGCACATGTCGTCGTCGGCACCCCGGGCCGCATCATGGATCACCTGCAACGCGGCAGTTTGACGTTGGAAGCGCTCAACACGCTGGTGCTCGACGAGGCCGACCGCATGCTGGATATGGGCTTTTATGGCGAGATTGCGGCGATTGCCAAGCTATGTCCAAAGAAACGTCAGACACTGTTGTTTTCCGCCACCCTGCCGGAAGAAATCGGCGAATTGAGCCAGCGCTTCATGCGCCAGCCTCAACAAGTGAAATTGCCGGAACTGCATGCCAGCGACAAGATTCGTCAGCGTTTCTATCAGATTGAAAAAGACCAGCGCTTGCAGGCGGTGGCGTTGTTATTGAATCACTATCGCCCGGTCAGCACGCTGGCTTTCTGCAACACGCGCCAGCAATGCAGAGATCTACTGCAAGTACTGCGTCAGCAAGGCTTCCATGCGCTGGCTTTGCACGGCGAACTGGAGCAACGCGAACGCGACCAAGTACTGATCCAGTTCGCCAATCGGAGTTGCTCGGTGCTGGTAGCGACCGACGTCGCCGCGCGCGGTTTGGATATCGACAAGCTGGAAGCAGTAATCAACGTCGATGTGACGCCCGACCCGGAGGTCTACATTCACCGCATCGGCCGCACCGGCCGGGTCGACCAGGATGGTTGGGCGTTGAGTCTGGCGAGTGAAAACCAGATGAAACGGGTCGATGCCATCGCCAAAGAAATCGGCACCGAAGTCGAGTGGCATGCGCTTGATGAACTACAGCCGGCGAGCAAGAAGCCGCTGTTGCCGCCAATGGCCACCTTGCAGATACTCGGCGGCAGGAAAGAGAAAATTCGTCCCGGCGACGTGCTCGGTGCGCTGACCGGTGAAGCCGGTTTCACCAGCGCCCAGGTCGGCAAAATCACCGTTACCGAAACCACTACCTATGTCGCGGTGGATCGCCGCATCGCCGACGAAGCGCAACGCCGATTGACCGAAGGCAAGGTCAAAGGCAAAA
>JFJP01034027.1_pt1 | contig 28881 bp, 29 predicted proteins | sample 431651 | NCBI WGS metagenome assembly JFJP01 (sample SAMN02602958, study PRJNA72255) | Microbial mat metagenome, whole genome shotgun sequencing project. | biome: fresh water; feature: sink hole; material: water; isolation source: purple microbial (photo- and chemosynthetic) mats found in... | reverse complement strand
CGCTCCCGGGACTTGAGCTGCTGCCCCCCCTTCTTTCCCGCATGGAAGAGCGGGCTCACCTGCTGAGAGAAAAGGAACTGTCCCACACCCGGCTTGAGGAACAGATCAAGGTACGGACTGCCCAGCTGACCCGGCAGCTGAAGGAAAAGGACCTGCTGCTTGCCGAAGTGCACCACCGGGTCAAGAACAATCTGCAGATCATCCAGGTGCTGTTAAGCCTGCAGCAGGGGCATAGTGTCAATTCCGAGGTACAAAAAGCCCTGGAGACCAGTCAGAACCGCATTCATCTGCTGGCCCTGGTTCAGGAAGAAATGCACGATGCCGAACATGCCGTTTTGGTGAATGCCAGAAACTTCGGAGCCAATCTGGTCAACCACCTGCTGTCAGCTCACGGGCTGACCAGTATGGTCGAGGTCTTTCTCGATATCGAGGACTTATCGCTCAACCCGGACCAGGCGTTCACCTGCGGGCTGGTGGTCAACGAACTGCTGGCGGGACTGGCCCGCAGTGAACCAGCTCAGACACAGTGGTCCCTTTCCTTTGCCCTGTGCAGTCCGGCTCCTGGAATGGTTGAGCTGACCCTGGTGGAATCGCGGGGTTTGTGGGCGGAATGGATTCCCGGACCGGGGAAAAGTTCCGAGGGGTGGGAACTGGTGACGGCATTGGTATCACACCATGGCGGAGGACCGGCCTGGAGCCCGGCGTCCCCTGGAACTATCACTGTCCGCCTGAGTTGAAGCTTTTCACCTCTGGTGCAAGGAACAATACAGGAATACACTGGCACTATGCCTCTCACCACTGCTGATCCAGGAGTTTTTAGACAAACTTTTCCCCTTCACTACCCTGATGCCGATGCCAGCGGGTTTGTACGCCTGACGGCTCTGTTGAACTTTCTGCAAATTCAAGCCGGAGAACACACCCATAGCCGAGGATTTGACTACCACGAAAACTACCAGGCGGGGGTCTTTTGGGTGCTCAGCCGCCTGTCTGTCCGTTTTGACAACTGGCCCCGCTGGCCCGCCCTCCTGACCGTTGATACCTGGGCTCGGGCCACCAAAGCTGTTTTTGCCCTGCGGGACTTCCGGTTCGGCACAGAGGATCAAGGATGGGCAGGCAGGGCCTCTTCTGCCTGGGTGCTTCTCAAGGATCGCAAGCCCCAGCGCCCCGAACCCTGGATCGGAATTTACGACCAGTGCCGGGCTGAGGCAGACCCATGGTGTCCATGCCGACTGGGAAGACCTTGATCTCAACGGACATGTGAACAATGTCAATGCCGTAGGCTGGTGCCTGACCCAGCACGACTTTGAGTTCCTGAGCCGGTGGAGACCCGAATTTCTGGAAGTGAATTTTCTGGCAGAAATGTTTTGCGGGCAGAAATTCATGGTTCAGCGGGAGGAACGCCCGGCACCCGAGGAACGCCGCACCTTCGACTACCGAGTGATCCGGGAACGAGACCAGGTACCGACGCTGCGAATGCGGATCACTTACCGGACAGCCCAGTAATCGGGGTGCGCCTTGCGAAAGGCCGCCAACCCGGCGGGACCTTCGGTCTCAGCCTTTTTGTAGGCGCCGATGGTGGACTTTGGATCGAGGACAAGCAGCCTTGCAAACTGGGTTCCCGCCTCGGACACCCGGCCCAAGCTGCCGAGAGCCTCACCCCAGAACAAAGGAATCAACGCCGACTCACCACCCCGAGCTTTCAAAACCAGCGAGAGTGCTTGTAAGGTTCCTGCCCCCAGAGCCGGTTCGGTGGCGGCTAAATCAAGATACGAGACCAGGGCAGCCTCAAGGTCACGATCGGCGTTGGACCCGTCTGCCGCCCGCTGCCGAAGAGATTCCACCAAAAGCGCCATCTGCGCCGGAACCGGACCGGAGTTCTGATCGTATTGGCGGTACATTCGGTCGGCCAAGGCCCGGAAGGCCTTGCCGTCTCCGCGTTTTCCGGGCAGTTGAAACGCCAGCCAACCGGGAACCAAGTTCTTCTTGGTGCGCACATCGAGCACACCGTCACCGTCGGCATCCAGAAGCAGGGTGGCTTGCGCCGCACTCCCTTCGACGGTTCCGAAAGCCGCCACCACCCTACCGGCACTTCGCAGCACCATCACAAATGGCGGCTGCGAAAAGGCGGCATCGGTGGCCAGCACCGCCGTCTCGCAACCGGGCCAGCCCGCCACAGGACCCAGCACCCTCGAAGCGGTGTAGCGCACAGCGTTGGCTTTCCAGAAAGCCGCCAAATTGTCCCCGGGAGCCAGGGAAAAACCGGGAGCAGAAAGCGCGAACAGCAGGGCGGCAAGGATCAAACGCACCATGGGCCTCACAGGGTCAACGTATAGCGCACGTAGCCATCGGCGGGCCGGAAGCGGTCGTAGAGACGTCGGGCCGCCGTGTTGGTGGTCTCGGTGTGCCAATACAGCCTGCCCCATCCCTCCTGCTCGGCCTTGCGCCACAAAAAGGTGATCAGTGCATGGCCGACATCGCGGCCCCGAAAGGGCTGGGCGACGAAGAGGTCTTCGAGGTAACAGAGGGTTTTGGGACTCCAGGTGTGCGGATGCAGCACGGTGTGGGCGAAACCGATCAAATTGCCGGAACCGTCATAGGCACCCCAGCCCTTCAAAGGTGAAGCGGCATCCATGATGCGGGACCAGGTGGTCTCGGTGGTGATGGCAGGAACCTCCTCACCGTAGAAATCGCAGTAAACGGCCCAGTGACGCTCCCAAACGGGACGGTCCACCGCGGCCAGGGCACGAACGGTCAATTCCGGCACCGGACCTTCCGAACGGCGCACCTGCCGCAGCTCGCGGGTTTCAGCCTCCACCTTCTTGCCGACGGAAACGCCCCGGACAATCAGGGTCACGGTGCTGGCAACGACGGCCAAAACCAACAGGATGACAATGGTAGCACTCATGCTCTACTCTCCACCATTTCACTGGTAGGATAAAAACGGATGCCAGGGTTGTCGGCCTTCATGCGGGCCAGAAGCCAAGGATTTTCTGCCATAAAAATATGTGTCCCCCGCACGTCGATCAGAATTTTGTGACTGTAACGGTCTAAAAAGGCATCGAGAATTTTGGCATCGTCCGAAGTGATCCAGTTGCAGAGGGTGTATTCCACGGGTTCGTAGCGGCACTTAGCGCCGTATTCGTGCTCGAGCCGGTACTGAAGGACTTCGATCTGCAGCTGACCGACCACACCTAGAACGCGCACATTCTGGTTATGGGGCTTGGTGAACACCTGCACCACACCTTCTTCCGCCAGCTGGTCGAGTCCCTTGTGGAACTGCTTGTCCTTCATGGGGTCGGCGTTGGCAATGGTGCGGAAAATCTGGGGTGCAAAGCTGGGAATTCCCTGAAAGTGGATTTCTTCCCCCTCGGTGAGAGTGTCGCCGATTTTGAAGGTACCCGTATCGTGCAGACCCACGATGTCGCCGGGCCAGGCCTCGTCGATAATGTCGCGGTTCTGCGCCATGAACGCCGTGGGGTTGGCGGTGCGGTAGGGTTTGCCGCCACGCACATGCCAGTATTGTTTGTTGCGTTCAAAGCGGCCCGAGCAAATGCGCAGAAAGGCCACCCGGTCCCGGTGCTTGGGGTCGAGGTTGGCGTGGATTTTGAAGATGAACCCGCTGAACTTGGACTCTTCGGGCTGAACCATGCGCTCGTCGGCCTTCTTGGGCTGGGGAGAGGGTGCCAGTTTGACCAGGTTGTCGAGCAGTTCTCTCACACCGAAGTTGTTCAATGCCGAGCCGAAAAACACCGGGGTGACCAGGCCTTCCATGTATTCATCATGATCAAAGGGAGGGTAGATGGACGAAATCAGCTCGACGTCGTCGCGCAGTTTTTTGGCCAGGTAGTCGCCCACTTCGCGGTCGAGAGCCGGGTCGTTGATATCCTTGACCGCCACCACATCGGTGGGTTTTTCCACCTGACCGGGTTTGAACAGGTACAGGTTGTTTTCCAGCAGATTGTAGACACCCTTGAATTCCTGGCCCTGACCGATGGGCCAGGTGACAGGACGGACCTGCACCACCAGCTCTTTTTCCACCTCGTCGAGCAGTTCGACGGGGTCTTTGCCCTCGCGGTCGAGCTTGTTGATAAACGTGACAATGGGGGTGGACCGCATGCGGCAGACTTCCATCAGCTTGCGGGTACGCTCCTCGACGCCGTTGACCGAGTCGATGAGCAGCAGGGCGCTGTCGACGGCCGAAAGCCCCCGGTAGGTGTCCTCGCTGAAGTCAGCGTGGCCGGGCGTGTCGAGCAGGTTGATGGAGCGTCCGCCGTATTGAAAGCCCATCACCGAGGAACTGATGGAGATACCGCGTTCCTTTTCCATCTGCATAAAGTCGGAAACGGCGGCCCGGGAGTTCTTGTTGCTTTTGACGGCCCCGGCAATGTGGATGGCGCCACCGAACAGCAGAAGCTTTTCGGTGGTAGTGGTTTTGCCGGCGTCGGGGTGGCTGATGATGGCAAAGGTCAGTCTCTTGTGGATTTCTTGAACGAGTTCGGTCATGGGGGTTCAAGTTACCGCATCGGGGGGGGGTGGCTCAAGGCCCGTTCCATCAGCGCGGCACGCCCCAGCACCACGCGAACCACATTTTCAACCAGAGCGTCGCTGCGGCGGGGGTCTTTGGGGTCGGAGATTTCGGCTACCACCCCGGACCAGCGTCCCAAAAACTGGTTTCGGGTGAGCAGTTCCAAGCCCCGCGCCGGGTCGGCTGTCACCACCCCGTCGGCACCGACCTGCAACACCAGGGCAAAGTGCCCCTGGGGACGGTCATAATGCACCAGTAACGGGGTGGACCGCTGCAAGAGCTGGGGCAGCCCGTCAAAGGAGGCCCGCCAGGCCGTGGTGGTCAAGCCCAAACCCCGGGCCAACCGCAGCAGTTCTGCCAGCGACACGGTGAGCACCGTTTCTCCGCCCCCGGCGACAGAACGGCCCAGCAACGCCTCCTCATTGACCGAAACACCCCGGTAGCGCCCCAGCAGCGACGCCAGGGCCGCATAACCGCACGAGGCATCCCACCCCTGTTCATCGACAAACTCAAACCGCAGTTCTTCCCGGGACCGAACCGAACTCAGACGCTCGGCGTCAAGCAGATCCATAAGCCTACCTCCTACCCCCCTGACGGGGTCATCAGCAGTTCTGCTTGAAGACCTGGCTCAACGTATGGGACAAGTCCTTTCTGGAAAAGGGTTTTGCCAGCTGCGCGTGAAACTCCTGTTCTGCCTGCAGACTGGTCGAAACCTCGGAATACCCGCTGATGGCAAGATGAACAGCGGTTGACCCCGCCTGCTTGAGCCGTCTGACAGTTTCAAGGCCACCCATGCCTCCGGGTATGACCAGGTCGAGCACCGCCAGAGTCACGCTCTGGCCATCCTGGCGTGCTTGTTCAAAGAACGCCAGCGCGTCATGGCCGTTTCGAGCGCGGCAAACCTTAAAACCAAAAGTAGCCAGAAGATCTCCCAGAGTGTCGCGGATGGGTTCCTCGTCGTCCATCAACAGGGCAGTCCCGCTGCCATGAAATTCCGGTTCGGGAGTGGAGGGACGCAATGTCTCGACACCAGGTGCCGCCGGTAACGAAAGGCAGAACGTGGTTCTTCCGGCGGGCCCCTGTTCCAACGCCAAGGTGCCCCCGTGCTGTTCGACAATAGAGCGGGAGGTTGCCAGCCCCAAGCCGGTTCCGGCCGACTTGGTGGTGAAAAACGGCTCAAAAAGTCTGCCGACAACCTCAGGGGGAATCTCTGGTCCCTGGTCGGTGATGAGGATTCGCAGAAAGGGACCGTTTATCCAGAAATTCTCAGCCTGCAGGGTGATGACACCCCCCGGAGGCGAAGCCTGGCGCGCATTGATCAGCAGATTATCGATGACTTGAGCGATTTGCAGGGAGTCACACCGGCAGGGCCAAAGGTCTTCAGCAAGGTCAAGCTGCAAGGACAGGTCCGAACCGCTGAGGGCAAACTCGGCCCATTCTTTGAGCAGCGGTACCATCGCCCGGAGTTCCGGCTCCGAAGTCCGTCCCTTGGAGACACTGATCAGCTGACCGGTCAGAGCTTTGGCCCGCTCAAAAACCTGCGATGCTTTTTCCAGACGGTTCAGGGCATCTTCCGCCTGGTCTTGCTGGATTTTGAGTTTGGCCAGCTCGAGATGACCGGAAAGCCCGGCCAGAAGGTTGTTGAAATCGTGGGCGACACCTCCGGCCAACAGCCCTACAGACTCACGCTTTTCCGCTTCTCTCATGGCATGATCGACTTTCTTCCGTTGCGAAATATCGCGGATCACGCTGAGAATCATCTTCTCGCCCTGGATATCGATGACCCGCGAGTTGACCTCGGAGGGAATCCGCCGTCCGTCCTTAGTGACATTGATGACCTCGGCCAGCAAGCTGCCGTTGGTCATCAGCTGCTGGATCTTACCTTCGATCTCGGTCCTGTTTTCCGGCGGTTGGAAATCAAGAACAGACATGGTGGACAACTCTTCCGCAGAGTACTGGAGACGCTGGCAGGCTGTACGGTTGGCTTTGATGACACGGGCGTTCGAGTCGTAAAGCAGAATCGCGTCGGCGGAATGGTCAAAAATCATTTGAAAACGCTGTTCACTGGCTTTGAGCAGCTCTTCGATCCTTGTCCGCTCTGTGATGTCCCTGGTAATCGAGATGATGCACGACACCCCGTCAAACTCTAAAATTCGGGCGGACATCATGCCCATACGGTGTGATCCGTTCTTGGCCCGGAACCGGGCGACCAAATTTCGCACCTCGCCGCTAGAGCGCAAACCTTCCACCAGGCGCTTGCGGTCTTCCGGATCGTCCCAAATGGCCAACTCGGCAGAGAGGGAAGACTTTCCCAGCACATCTTCTTGAGTGAACCCGAGGATTTCGGTAAAGCCTTGGTTGACGGCAAGGTAAACACCATCGGACAAACGGTTGATGTTGATGGAGTCCGGACTGATGTGAAACGCTTTGGAATACCGGTCTTCGGAGAGTCTGAGGTTCCGGTGCGCCTCGTGCAGCTTGAAAGCCATTTTCAGGGAAGCGTGGAGTATGGTGTAGTTGGAGCTTTTGAGCACATAGCCGTAGGAGGTGATTTTCTCGGTCTTCTCGACAATACCCGGTTCCGAGTGCGACGAGAAGAAAACAACAGGAATATCATAGAGAGCCAGAATTTCCTGGGCAGCTTGGGTGCCGTCCATACCCGGTCCCAGGTCGATGTCCATCAAAATCAGGTCAATATCCGAGGAGCGGCCCCGGCAGAAGTCAACAGCCTCCTCACCGCTGGAGGAAGTCAGGACTCGGTAGCCGAAGCCTTTTAGAACGGCAGCCTCGGTGAGCGCCAGAATGCTTTCATCTTCCACTAACAGGATGGTCTTCGCCGGCTGATCCATGGTCGGGTCGCTACACCAGAAGCTGCTTGCGAATGGCTTGCTTGTCGGTCTTTCCCACCGAGGTTTTGGGAACGGTGGCTCCAAACACCACTTTGAGCAAGGTTGCCTCACGAGGAACCATGCCCTTTTCGATGTAGCCCTTCAGATGGCCGATCAAAGTCTTGTCAGTAGCTTCCTGGCCGGGTTTCAAAACAACCAGGGCGAAAGGCACCTCACCCCACTGGGCGTCGGGCTTGCCGATAACCGCCACTTCGGCAACAGCCGGGTGCAAGGCCAGAAAATCCTCAAGCTCGAGCGAAGACAGCCATTCACCGGCGACTTTGATCACATCCTTCAGGCGATCGGTAATGCGGATGGCCCCGTCGGCGCAACGGACGGCCACGTCCTGGGTATGCAGCCAGCCGCCGGCCCAGAGTTTTTCGCTGTTGGTATGGTCTTTCAGGTAGGCCTGGGTCAGCCAGGGGGCCCGCACGACAATCTCGCCAGGGCTCTTCTCGTCCCACGGCTGGTCGTTGCCCTGGGGGTCAATCACTTTCAGATGCACCATGCCCGAAGGAATGCCGGCCCGCACCCGCAGATCGATCTGGTCCCCCTCGCCTTTCTCCAAGTCGGCCGAGGTCAGCTGGCTGACGGCCAGCACGGGGCAGGTCTCGCTCATGCCGTAGCCGGCAAAAATGTCGATTCCCCTGGCCAGGGCTTCCTTGGCCAGAGCCTTGGGCAGGGCCGACCCGCCAATGACCACCTTCCATTTCGACAAATCATACGAAGCCGAACCCTGGTCGCGCAGAATCATCGAAAGAACGGTGGGAACACAGTGGCTGAAGGTGACCCCTTCGTCGCGGACCAGCGCTGAAAGCACCGAGGGGATGTAGCGGCCGGGATAAACCTGCTTGACGCCCAGGTAGGTGGCGATGTAGGGAATGCCCCAGGCGTGCACGTGAAACATGGGCGTGATGGGCATATACACATCTTCGCGGTGGAAATTGCCCTGAGCGGGGTTGGCCGAAAGCAACCCGGTAAAAACCAGAGTATGCAAAACCAGCTGGCGGTGACTGAAGGCCACCCCCTTGGGCAAACCCGTGGTACCGGTGGTGTAAAAGGTGGTGGCGCGGGTGTTCTCATCGAAGTCAGGAAACTCTTTCAGGGGTTCAGCGGCGGCCAGCAGGACCTCGTACTCACCGTCAAACTTGACCGTCGAGGCTGGGGCAGCCGCACCGTCGGTCAGCAGAATCGTATGCGTGATCGTGTCCAGCCGACCTCGGATGGCCTCGATCAACGGCAAAAAGTCGGCGTTGAGCAGCAGCACCTTGTCCTCGGCGTGGTCCATGGTGAACAGCAGCTGCTCGGGTGAAAGACGGATGTTCACGGTATGAAGAACCGCCCCGATCATGGGAATGGCGAAGTACGCCTCGAGGTACCGGTGGCTGTCCCAATCCATCACCGCCACCACATCGCCCTGTTTGACCCCAAGCCCAAGCAGGGCCGAGGCCAGGCGGGCTACCCGTTCGTGGAACTGGCGGTAGGTGAACCGAAGGGCACCTTTGTATGTGATGACTTGATCAGGCCGGTTGGCCAGGGGAGCCAACAACAGGTTCTTGATCAAGAGTGGATAGGAATACGCGGAATTGGTGGTTTCGATCAGGCTCATACGCTCCCCTCAAGGTTGAAGTAGTCTTTCGATATCCTTGGCTCCGGGTACCGAGGCCCGGGATTTGCGGACTCCCTTGTTCTGGGCCTCGTCTTCACGGCAGGTGAGGTTGTACAGGTCCAGCACCATATCGGCAAGGACCCCCAGGTTAGGCAGGAAATTGGCGGTGGCCATATCGGCCATCAGACGTTCGGACGAAGGGCGCCCGGTATACCGGTTGGCCACCAGCGTGCGCAGACGGGGCGCCAGCTGCAGCCGGGCCTGGTGGACAAACTTGGCCAGGGCCAGGAGTTTGGAGTACAGCTCGTCGAGGTGATACCCCTGCTGTTTGAAGATTTCCTGGCGCGCGGTGATCAGCTCCACCTCGTCCCAGTCACGGGGAGTGAGCGAGAGGGCGGGAAATTCGGCCTTGAGATGGACCGAGGCCACGTTGTTTTTGTAGTGGGCGGCCAATTTTTCGAGTTTTGCGAACAGTTCGGGACTTCGGATCTGCATGAGCTCATTCTACCCTATTGAGCCGGTTTGGAGGACCAGCCGGAGACCGTCCAACAGCATTTGTACGGCCAAAGTGGTGAGGATCATACCCATCAGCCGCTCAATCGCGGTAATAACGCGGTCACCCAGCCATTTTGCCAGCGCGTCGGCCAGCAGAAGGACGGCCACACTCACCACCCAGGCCAGCCCCAGCCCGACCAGCCACTCCCAGCGGCGTTCGGGGTATTGGGTGCTGATCAAAATCACATAGGCCATGGCAGAGGGTCCGGCAACCGCGGGAATCGCCAGGGGCACAATAAGCGGTTCCCGATCGGGCACCTCGGAAGCCTGGCTCGGCGTGTCAGAGGGAAAGATCATTTTCAGGGCAATCAGAAAGAGGATCACACCGCCGGAAATCTGAAGCGCAGGCTGGTCCAGATGCAGTCCGGCCAGCATTCCCTGCCCCACCCAAAGAAACAACGCCAGAACAACCAGGGCAATCAGCATCTCGCGGATAATGATGAGGCGCCTTCGACCCGGGGACAGATGTTTAAGCTGGCTGAGGAACAAAGGAATGGAGCCAAACGGGTCGAGGATGAGCAAAAGTGTGAGAAAAACGGTGATCAGCGTCATGGGGTTGTCCCTTGGACAACCCCTTGGGAAACCTGTCGGTTTCCCCCAAGCAGTCCCTGTTTCTGTGCCGTTTCGATCATGGTTTCCAGGGCTCGGCCTAACGCCGGCGAGGCCTTTGCGATCACCTGCATCTTGTCGCGGATCATGTCGGCGGTGATACCATTTTCACGCCAGCTGCGGCCGCCGGAATGGCTGTTAAGCAGAACGGGGGCCAGCCGGTCGACGGCATTGGCATACAAAGCCTCGGGGGTTTGTACCGCTTCAAACTCCTCCCAAAGGGCCTCGAACTCGGCAGCCTGCGGTGCCGGAAGCATGCCGAACAGACGCTTGGCTGCGGCCCGCTCGCGGGCCTCCTTGTCCTCGTAGCCCTTGGTATCCCAAAAGAAGGTGTCACCGGCGTCGATCTCGACCAGATCGTGGAGGGCACAGAGCTTGAGAACCCGGCCCAGATCGACTCCGGGGGCGGCGTGGTCGACCAGCGTGAGCGCGAACATCACCAGGTGCCAGCTGTGTTCGGCGGTGTTCTCGCGCCGACTGCCGTCGGCCAGCTCGTTGCGGCGGATCACGAGTTTGAGCTTGTCGATTTCCACCAGAAAGGCCAGGCGGGCGTCGAGGAAAGAATGATCGGGTTCCTTGGCGATCATATTCTCAGTTACAGACGGAAGGTCCATGCGCCAGGGGAAGTAGAAGCAGTCCTCATCGAAAAGAACATAGTCGGCCTGGCCGTTGACCACCAGTGTTTGAATGTACCGGGCACCTGCCAGGTATTCCTTGGCGCGGTTGAGGGTGCTGCCTGTCCGTGACCGGTCGTCGACCACCAAAATGGATTTTCCAGCCGGGTCGAAAGCGAGCGGCTTGGTCAGTTCGGGGCGTTCCCGGTTGGGTTTTTGGTCGTCGTCTCGGAAGTTCAGCCAGATCCACTCCAGATCACCGCCGTGGTGGGCCTGAATCATGACAGCGGGAATCACGCCGCCACGGGCAACCGCGACAATCAGGTCGAAGGGCTTTTCGAACCGAAGTTCCTTGATTTTCTGCTGTACTTCGGCAAGCGGTTTGGTGTCCACGGGGTTCAGCTTGGGTCGAAGCCATCATCTGGGTCAAGTCCCCTTGCAGAATCGGCGGGATGGCCTTATTCTCAGAATCTCAATGGAGGTATTCATGACATCTGGAGTCGTCTTTGCCCTGGTCTGCGGCTTGGCAGCCGTGGTCTTCGGAGCCCTCGCGATCCGTTGGATCCTTTCCCGCCCCGCCGGGAACGATGCGATGCAAGCCATCGCCACGGCCATCCAACAGGGGGCTGCGGCCTACCTCAACCGCCAATACCGCACCATCGGCATCGTCGGCCTGGTGCTGTTTCTGGTCCTGGGTGCCGTACCCGGACTCGGCTGGCTGACCGCTGTCGGCTTTTTGGTGGGAGCGGTTCTTTCCGGTCTGGCCGGCTACATCGGTATGAACGTCTCGGTACGGGCCAATGTCCGCACTGCTGAAGCGGCCCGGGGCGGCATTGCCCCCGCCCTCAACGTCGCCTTTCGGGGCGGGGCAGTCACCGGCATGCTGGTCGTCGGCCTGGGTCTGCTGGGCGTTGCCGGCTACTACGGCTTCTTGATGACCTTGAACGTCCACCCTTCGTTGGAAGAAACCATCAAACCGCTGATCGGTTTGGCCTTCGGAGCCTCGCTGATCTCCATCTTCGCCCGGTTGGGCGGTGGTATCTTCACCAAGGGCGCCGACGTGGGCGCCGACCTGGTGGGTAAGGTTGAGGCCGGTATTCCCGAAGACGATCCGCGCAACCCGGCGGTTATCGCCGACAACGTGGGCGACAATGTCGGTGACTGCGCCGGTATGGCGGCCGACCTCTTTGAAACTTATGCGGTGACCTTGATTGCCACCATGGTGCTGGGCTCGCTGCTGATCACCGGCTCCGATTTGGGTGCCCTGTATCCGCTGTTGCTCGGCGGAGCTTCCATATTGGCCTCCATTGTCGGCGTCATGTTTGTGAAGCACATCAAGGGCGGCCGAATCATGAACGCCTTGTACCGCGGGCTGGCGGTTGCGGGCATCCTCTCATTAGGAGCCTTTGCCTGGATCACCTGGAGCGTCATTCCCGAAGACCTTCTGGCCGGTGCGGGCATCGCTGACGGGGCCACCTGGCGTCTGTTTGCGGCTTCGGTCATCGGGCTGCTGCTGACGGCTGTCATGGTTGTGGTCACCGAGTACTACACGGCCACCGAGTTCAAACCCGTGCGTCACATCGCCGCCGCTTCGGTGACGGGTCACGGCACCAACATCATTGCCGGTCTGGGTGTCTCGATGAAGGCCACCGCGCTGCCGGTGCTTGCCGTCTGTGCAGCCATCTTCGGTGCTTACGAAATCGGCGGACTGTACGGCATCGCTATCGCGGCCACCGCCATGTTGTCGATGTCGGGCATCATCGTCGCCCTTGACGCCTTCGGCCCCATCACTGACAACGCCGGCGGCATTGCGGAAATGGCCGAACTCCCCGAAGCCGTGCGCGACATTACCGACCCCCTCGACGCCGTGGGCAACACCACCAAGGCCGTCACCAAGGGTTACGCCATCGGTTCAGCAGGCCTTGCCGCGCTGGTGTTGTTTGCTGACTACACCCACGCCCTTACCGCGGCCGGAAAAACCGGCATCACCTTCGATCTTTCCAACCACATGGTCATCATCGGTCTGTTCATCGGCGGCATGGTCCCCTACCTGTTTGGCGCCATGGCCATGGAAGCCGTCGGCCGCGCCGCCGGAGCGGTGGTCATCGAAGTACGCCGCCAATTCGCCACCATAGTCGGCATCATGGAAGGGACGGCGAAACCCGACTATTCCAAGGCCGTCGACATGCTCACCAAGGCCGCTATTTCCGAGATGATGATTCCCTCTCTGCTGCCCGTACTGGTGCCCATCGCCGTGGGACTGCTTCTCGGACCAGCCGCTCTGGGCGGTCTGTTGGTGGGAACCATCATCACCGGTCTGTTCCTTGCCATCAGCATGACCAACGGCGGTGGAGCCTGGGACAATGCCAAAAAGTACATCGAAGACGGCAACCACGGCGGCAAGGGAAGCGAAGCCCACAAGGCCTCTGTCACCGGTGACACCGTCGGCGACCCCTACAAGGACACCGCCGGCCCCGCTATCAACCCGCTGATCAAGATCATCAATATCGTCGCCCTGCTCATCGTCCCCCTTGTGGCCCAGCTGCACTAGGAATAGGAGTCCGTATGCCTCACACGAACCATTTATACGCCATCGTCTTCCCCAGCACGGCCCTGGTTGGGAGCCAGCTTGATCCGGTTGAATTCGGCAAGCACTTTATCTCGGGCTCGTCCAAGTATTACGCCGGCAAGCTGATCTTTATTGAGATCGATCCAGCCTACCGGCACCCCTTCCTCAAAATCGAAGAGATGCTCAAAGGCCTGACTCCCCACGAGGACGGCAGCCCGCGCGCCACCAAGTACGTATCGACCTACCGGGTTCTTGAGCACATCGATTTCGACGCGTTGATGGACTTGTATATCACCACCCCCGAAGGGTTTACCCTCAGCCTCAAGACAGGTCCCCAGGGGCCAGAGCGGCAGCCCGGGCTGATCCGGGTCTACGCGGAGATCAATCCTGTGTCAATGATGCTGCTGTCGGACCTGAGCTTCAGCGAGTTCGGCCGCTACATCACCCACCCCGATACCCGGGTGGGAGCACCGGTTATGATGTTCACCCAGGTCGACGTCGATGTGGATGAGTTCCTGAAAGAGTTTGAGTCCAACCCTCTCTTGCCCTCACCGATTCCTGACATCCATCCCTCCGTGCTCAAGAAGTCGATTCTGGAACTGCGAAAGATGAAGGACAAACACACCAAAGGGCTTTCCCCGGCCAGTCCGCTGGGCAAGATCAGCTTCAAGCACCTGCGCCATGGTTTTATGTTTTCGAGCCAAACCAAGTGCAAGTTCTATCCCATGCCTGAACTCAAGAGCATTGAAGAAACCAATTACAAGTTCTGGAAGTACATGTAAGGAAGGCCCCTGTGACCCCGAAGTTCTCCATCTTTATTGCCGTCAGCCTCGACGGTTTTATCGCCCGGCCCGACGGGGATCTCGACTGGCTCGATGCGGTGCAGGTCGCCGGGGAGGACTACGGGTATCACGCCTTTTTTGACTCGGTAGACGCTGTTTTGCTGGGGTCGGGCACCTATGGCACTGTCCGCACTTTTCCGGAATGGCCCTATGGCGACAAGCCCTGCTACGTGGCCACCAGCCAGGCGCTCCGACCGGTCCACCACGAGGTCTTTGTCCGTGGCAACCCCGTTGAGCTGGCCAGGACCCTGAACGAACGGGGTCACGACCGGGTGTACGTGGACGGAGCGGCCCTGATCCGGTCGTTTCTGGCCACGAATCTGGTGAACGATCTGACGTTGTCGGTGGTGCCGGTGCTGCTGGGTTCCGGCATCCCTCTGTTCCGGGAACGGGGGAAGGAACCAGCCTACCAGGAACACGGGCTGCGAGCCTTGGGAAGCCACACTTACCCCAGCGGCCTGGTGCAGCTGAAGTACGAGAAACTAAAGAGCGTCTGAATCTTCGGCCTTCTTGCGGGCGGCTTCCGCCTCCTCCTCTTTCTTCTCCTTGTTACCGATCGAACGGTTCCACAAGAAGATAGCGGCCGCGCCGAAAAAGACAAGATTAGGAACGTTCTCTTCGATCCAGGGGGCAAACTGAACCTTGGTGAGCATTTTCACCACGCCCCAAAGGATCAGAAGAACGCCCAAGGCGAGAATGGCAATCCGAAGATGCTTTTGGGTGACTTTCATCGGGCTACCATACACCCAAAACAGAAATTGGGGGAGGGCTCAGACCGGATCGACCGTCACATCCTTACCCGCTTTCTTTTTGCGGGCCGCTATCATTTGGGCGTGGGACTCCGGTGACCCGTCGTGAACGGCGACCAGACCATTGTCGTCCTTTCCGGTCAGCAGCTTATGGAAACTGGTATGCCCTAGGGCAGGGCTGGGTTGCCATTCACCGCGGGAATCGCGCTCGCCCCAAGGTTGATCACTCATTGTGCACTCTCCACGTTGAATCTTAACACAACTTCTCCGTGCCTCCCCGCTCTGCTCACCAACTTTGCTTAAGGGCTTGTCTTTGTTATAGAAATCACAGGATATTTCTACTGAGTTTGAAAACACGCCTTAGCATAACTCTCCAGAGGAGTGGGATATGGCCAAAATGAGAATTACTGAAGCCCTTAAAAGCGGCAGAATCTTGATCTCCGATGGTGCCTGGGGTACCTTTCTGCAGGAAAAAGGAATGAAGCCCGGCGAGTGCCCCGAGGCCTGGTGCCTGGACCGCCCCGACGATGTGCTGGACATTGCCAAGGGCTATATTGCCGCCGGTGCCGATATGATTGAAACCGATAGCTTCGGTGGTACCTGCTTCAAACTGGAACACTATCATTTGGCCGACAAGGTCGGGGCTCTGAACGAAGCGGCTGCCAAAATCTCCCGCAAGGCCGCCGGAAATTCGCAGTGGGTCATCGCTTCCATCGGTCCCACCGGCAAGATGCTGGCCATGGGCGATGTCACCGAAGAAGAGTTCTATGACGCCTTCAAGGAACAGGCTGTAGCCCTCGAAAAGGGTGGTGCTGATGCCGCGTGCATCGAAACCATGAGCGACATTGAAGAAGCCGTTCAAGCCATCAAAGCCGTCAAAGAAAACACGAAGCTGGAAGTCATCTGTACTTTCACGTTTGAAAAAACTGTTCAGGGAACCTACCGAACGATGATGGGCGTATCACCCGAAGACGCCGTCGAGGCCGCCGTAGCCGCCGGTGCCGATATCGTAGGTCCCAACTGCGGCAATGGAATTGAACGCATGATCGACATCGTCAAAACCATGCGGGCCGCCAATAAGACCATTCCCATTCTGGTTCACGCCAATGCCGGCCTGCCCGTCAACGTCGGAGGCGTCACCACCTTCCCCGAGACTCCGTCCGATATGGCTGCTCGGATTCCCCAGATGATCCAAGCCGGTGCCAACATCATTGGTGGTTGCTGCGGCACCACACCAGACCATATCACCGCGATGAAAAAAGCCGTCGAAGCCTACCAGGCCAAGCGATAAAGGAGTCAAGCACCCCATGGACCGGCTTGCCGTCAAAGCCTGGATCGAAACCTACGGGGAGCTCACGTTTTCCCGCTCCTCAGGCCCCGGCGGTCAGAACGTCAACAAGGTGAACAGCCGTACCCAGCTGAGGGTTGGGCTGCTGGCACTGGCGGGCATTTCGGAGCTGGAACGGGCACGCCTGCTCGAAAAGCTGAGTTCCCGGCTGATTGACGGTGACATTCTGCAAATTGCCGTGCAGGACGAACGCAGTCAGCTGCTCAACCGCGAGCTTGCAGTCGAACGGATGCTCGAAACCCTAGCCGAGGCTCTGCACCGCGACAAACCCCGGCGCAAAACCAAGCCCACCAAAGCAAGCAAGGAACGGCGGCTGACTGCGAAGAAACGGACTTCGACGAACAAAAACAATAGGATTGTCAGCGACGACTGAGCGCTTTGGCGTTCACGAAAACGGACTTTCCAGAAAGGCCAGGCGCCGGGCCACCGGGTCGGTCAAAACCTCCACCCCCAAGGGCAGCGCCCAACGCGGGTCGGTGTGTCCAAAGTCAAGATCCATCACTACCGGAAGGTTCACTGCGCCCCATTCTTCGGCTACCACGCCCTTCACCACCCGGCGCAGTTCGGCGCACTCGGCAGCGGTGTAATCCTTGGGCCTACCAATCCACAGCGCCGACAAACCGTCAAAAACTCCCTGGGCCCCGTAGTTGCGAAGCCAGTACATCACCTGCCGGGGCAAGGGCTTTTCCTCGCTGGTTTCGAGGAAGAGCACCCGGTCCGTCCAAAACTCCGGGGTCGGCCAGAAACGAGTCCCTTTCAGCATTTCCAGCACCTCGAAGCAGCCGCCCCACAACCGGCCCCTGGTCGCCTTGGTCCCCTGCACCCAGGTGAACCCGGGGTTGGCGTGCTGTTCCTGAATCTGGTTGGCATGGGTGGCCCAGTCCCGGTAGCCATGCGTCCATTTCGGAAAGGGCTCGAGAGCGGGGGTGGCTCCCGAAAAAAGCTGCTGATGCCAGGTAATGGCTTCCGGAAAGGCGTCCAGCTGGGCAAAGCCCGACATGACGGCATTGGCGTAGTACGTGACAACCCCGTTGAGGTTGAGCCACGTGAGGTAGGCCGTGGCGTCGGAATACCCCAGGACGGGCTTGGGGTGAGCCTTGATCAGCTCCAGGTCAAGGAAGGGCAGCAGCCGTAGGGCATCGGAACCGCCGATGGCAGACACAATCAGATCAACCTCGGGGTCGGCAAAGGCGGCGTTGAAGTCGTCGGCCCGGGCTTGCGGGTTCTTGTCGAGCCAGTCGGCACTCTTGCGGGTGGTGGGAAATTCCTTGATACGGAAACCGAAATACCGGACCAGAACGGCCAGGCCGGCATCGAACACCTTGGGAAACGAGGCAGGACCGCCCCAGGAAGGCGAAAGCACGGCGGCAACAGCCCCTTCACGGGGTTTGGGTGGTTTGATCATGGGGAACAGGATACTCGAAAACCCTTGCAAAACCGAAGTCTCACAGGCTCCTCATCATTTTCTCACACACCCAAGGCAGTTTGGAGCCGTTGCAGGAGGTTCTTATGAAAAAACTGATCGGCGCTGCCGTGGCAGCCCTGATTCTCTCAGCTCTCCCGGTGGGTGCCTTGAACGTTTACCCCATCGACAAAGCCCAGATTCTGGCGGGAGCGAAATTCGACTTCAAGGTGGAACTTGACGCAGTGGTGGACCCCGCCTCCGTGTCGGTTACCGTTAATGGCGGCAAAGTGGCTGCCGTGCTGGGCAAAGAACCCCAAGCCGTGACTGAGAAAGACAAAAAAGATATGGAAGCCTCGGCCCTGATTCTGCGAGATGTGAAAGTCGTCAAAGCCGGAACCTACACCGTCGAAGTGAAGGTTGGTGACATGAAAAAAACCGTTACCTGGACCGTTTACCCGGCTGCCGCCAAAGCCACAGCCAAGAACGTGATCTTCCTGATTGCCGACGGCCTTTCGGTAGGTCACCGCACCGCCGCCCGGATTCTCAGCAAGGGCAATACCGAGGGAACCTCCAATGGTCTATTGGCCATGGATATGATGGATCGTATGGGGCTGGTGGGAACCAGCTCTGTGAACAGCCTGGCCGTCGATTCGGCCAACTCCATGAGCGCCTATATGACCGGCCACAAGTCCAGCGTGAATGCGTTGGGCGTGTATGCCGACCGGACGGCCGATCCGTTTGACGATCCGAAACAGGAGACCTTGGGCGAACTGGTACGCCGGACCACCAAAAAATCCATCGGTATCGTCAGTGATGCGGAACTTCAAGATGCCACCCCCGCCGCCGTGGTCGCCCATACACGGCTTCGTGACAGAAAGGCCGAGATTATGGAAGCCTTTTTAGCGGTCAAGCCCGAGGTTCTCTTAGGTGGCGGTTCGGCCTACTTCCTTCCCAAGTCGGTGACCGGTTCCAAGAGGGCCGATGAAAAGGACTACTTCGACCTCTTTGAGAAGGAAGGTTACAAAGTCGCCACCACCAACAGTGAACTGTCCGCCGCCACCATGTCCAGCACTCCCAAAAAGTTGTTGGGCGTCTTCCACCCCGGAAACCTGGACGGAGCGCTGGACCGACTGCTGCTGGGCAAAGGTACTGTCTCGAAGTACAACGACCAACCCGACCTGACCAACCTGACCCGCACGGCCTTGGAAGTGCTCTCAACCAATAAGGAAGGGTTCTTTCTCATGGTAGAAGCCGGCCTGGTCGACAAGTACAGCCATCCCATGGACTGGGAGCGCGCCGTGTACGACACCATCATGTTCGATAAGGTGATTGCTATTGCCCAGGACTTCGCCAAGAAGAACCCGGACACCTTGATTGTGGTCACCGGTGACCACACCCACTCCATCAGTGTCTATGGTACTGTCGACGACAAGAAACCCGGCACCTTAATGCGCGACAAAGTCGGTACCTACGCCAACGCGGGTTTCACCAACTATGTGGACGCCAACAGTGATGGTTATCCCGACTCGCCTAACCCCAGCAAACGGTTGGCCATCGGCTGGGGCAACCATCCCGACTACTGGGAGACTTTCAAGCCTAAGCTCGACGCACCTTTCAACCCAACGGTTCAGGACGAAAACAAGAACTGGATTGCCAACGACAAGTACAAGTCTGACACGGCAACCTTGATTGCCGGCAATCTGGCCCGGACTGACTCCACAGAGGTTCACTCCATCGACGACATGACCCTCCAGATGACAGGTCCTGGCAGCGATAAGTTGAAAGCCTACCAGGAAAACACCTCGACCTTCCGCTACATCGTCGAAGCCCTGGGTCTGAAGCCCTGATATGAACGATCGGCGGGCCATGGGGGTTCTGTTCTTCTGTCTGTTTTTCTCGGCTGGGGCCCAGGCCGCCGATACCATCACGTTCTCAGAGTTCTATTTGGAAACCGTCAGAGGGTTGAAGTTCAGCCCCAAACTGACGGCCCTGGCCGGAAAGACTGTGACGGTTGTGGGTGCCATGGCACCTCCGTTGCGGGCTTCCGGTCACTTTCTTGTTTTGACCAAAGACCCTGTCTCTCTCTGCCCGTACTGCCAGAGCGATGCTGACTGGCCGGCAGACATTCTGGTGGTCTACCTCAAAAAAGAAACGGTGTTTATACAGAAAAACCGGCCCTTGGCGGTGACGGGCATACTGGAAATTGGTTCGCACACCGACCCCGAAACGGGGTTTGTCTCGCAAGTCCGGCTGGTGAATGCCAGCTATCAGGAGCAATAAGATGGGTTTGTCCTTAACGGTCGAACAGCTTGCCTGGTCTTTCACGCAGGGTGATCTTCCCTTCCTCCGGATTCCTTCTCTGTTCTTGACCGAAGGAAGCCTTACCGCCATTACCGGCCCGTCGGGTTCCGGAAAGTCGACACTCTTGTTTCTGCTGGCAGGGCTGGACAGCGCCTCGTCAGGTACGATCCACTGGGGCGATTTCCGGTTCGAGACGGCCCGGTCAGCCGATCGAGACCAGTGGCGACGGCGTAACCTCGGCTTGGTGTTCCAAGACTTCCAGCTCGTGCCCGAATTGACGGCCATCGAGAATGTGCTGCTCCCCCTGACCTTCAGCCAATGGTCGATTTCTGCCGGGGAACGAGACCGGGCTCTTGATCTGCTCCACCGTTTGGGGGTAGCGCGCAGTTCTGCCCGCACCTTTACTCTCAGCCGCGGCGAAATGCAGCGCACCGCCCTGGCAAGGGCCCTGCTGAGCCGACCGCCGGTCATTCTGGCCGATGAACCCACTGCGAGCCTGGACTCGGACAACGAGGAATCGGTGGCCGTCCTTCTCAATGATTACTGCCGTCAAGAAGGAGCCACAGTGGTGGTATCAACTCACCAGAGTGCCCTTGCCGAGAAGGCCGACCGGCGGTTGCGGTTGGACCACGGATTGTTGACGGAGGAACGATGAATCCCTTCTGGATGGTCCTGGCGGACCTACGAAAAACGGTCTTCTCTTCGCTGGGAGTGCTGATTTTGCTGGCTCTGGCGTTTTCTGCAACGGTGGCAGTCAATCTGCTTGAACGCTCACTCCAGCAAGCCGGCACCAATTCAGCCAGTGAATTCGACTTGGTTATCGGTGCTCCGGGGAGCCGCCTCGATCTGGTGCTGGCTTCAGTGTTCCTGCGGACCGACGAAGTCCTTCCCCTTCTCGACGCGTCCTTGGTTCCGACCTTGGCGGCCGATCCTCGGGTCGCAGCGATCTCTCCGCTGATTTTTGCCGACAATCACCGGGGGTATCCGATCATCGGGGTCGGCCCCGATTTGTCCACGTTGCGTCCCTCGTTCCGGCTGGCTTCGGGCCGGTGGCCTCAGGCACCTTTTGAGGTTCTAGCAGGTAATTCCACCGGTACTCTTTTGGGTGAAAGCTTTGTGGGAAGCCACGGTGTGCACGAACAAGAGGAGGCGGAACATCACGAGGAAGCGGAATTTGTCGTGGTCGGCACCCTGAAATTCACAGGCACTCCCTGGGACAGAGCCTATCTCACCCCTTACGAAAGCATCTGGCATCTGCACGAAACCTCGGAAGGTGAGCCACATGAGGTTTCAGCCTTGCTGGTGAAACCCAGGGATTTTGCCTCGGCCTACTCATTGCGAGCCCAATACCGCGAAGGCACCACCACCGCTGCCTTTCCCGGTGAGGTTCTGGCTGGTCTCTTCGGCCTCTTCGACGAGATCAAAAAAACCTTGTCGCTGCTCGCCGTTTTGTTCCAGGCCCTCGTGTTTGCGGCCGTCCTGCTGAGCCTTCTGGCAGCCCTTCCGTCCAAAGCCCGATGGATAGGGTTGTTACGTGCCTTAGGTGCTGGAAAAGGGTACATTTTCCTCACCCTCTGGCTGCAAACAGCCCTTGTCTTCACGGCTGCTGTTTTGTTCGGTGCCGCCCTGGGGTGGGTTGGGGTGCAAGCTCTGACCAGTTCCCTAACCAGCCAGATTGGAATGACCATGACCGTGCAGTGGTCGCTGTCCGAAACCCTGCTTTTGGGACTCTTTTGGGTGGTAGGACTGGCCGGAGCCCTGGTTCCGGCGGTAGCGGGTTACCGGAAGTCGGTGCGTCAATCGGTGCTTGGCTCGGCCTAGGAGGAATTCTTTGAAAGACGATGGTACCCGCGACAAACTGCAAAGACTGCTGAACGAAGCACCCCGCAGAGAGGTCCAACGCCACGAAAAGTACGTGATCCTCAGCGACCTGCACATGGGCGACGGGGGCCGCAATGACGACTTTCTCCACAACGGATACCTCTGCCTTGAGGCCTTGCAGGAATACTATCTGAAGAAGGATTACATTCTGATCCTCAACGGTGATATTGAGGAATTGCTGCGAAACCCCAGGCCAGCCATCCGCAAGGCCTGGAAGGCAATGTACGCCCTTTTCGAGCGTTTCAAGGCCGATGGACGGCTTATTTGGCTGCGGGGCAACCATGAAATTCTTCCCTCCAAGGCTGGTGACCCTGAATACAACGACCATTTTGACGGTGAGAGTCTGTTGCTGGAAACCGAGCACGGACGGATCTTTGTGTTCCACGGCCACCAGGCAGGGATTGCCAACTCGGGGCGCTACAATGGCTTGATCGGCTGGAGCCTGCGGTTTTTCGCCAACTTTTTGGGCATTGGCAATCGTACGATCGCCCATGACTCAGAGAAGAAATTCAAACTGGAAAAAGCCATCTACGAGTTCTCGCGTCAGGAAGGCTTGGTGTCGATTATCGGTCACACCCACCGCCCCCTGTTTGAGTCGCTGTCCAAAAAAGAATCCCTGGGAATTCGGATTGAGCGGATGTGCCGCGATTATACCCGGGCCGATGACTCCCGCCGGATTGCTATCCGGAGGACCATCCGCAGCCTTAAAGCCGACTTTCTCGACACCAAGACTCCGGAACACCACCTGAGCACCTCGGTGTACGGGAAAATACCCGTTCCCTGCGTGTTCAATGCCGGCTGTGCGGTGGGAAAGCGCGGCCTCACCACCCTCGAGATCAAAAATGGAAAAATCGGCCTGGTCTTCTGGTCCACCTTGGGGCGGTCACGGTTGCCTTCGGCCTACAACGAATACAAACCTTCCCTCTGTTATGGGACCGACAGTTTCCGCACGATTCTAAGGCGTGAGTCGCTGGACTATGTGTTCTCACGCATCGAACTGCTGGGGAAAGGATGAAAATGGGTCTCGGGAGTAAAATTCTTTCCGGATCGGTCTTTCTCCTGATTCCTCTTACTGTAGCCCTGGGGTTTCTTTTTCAGTATGGTGCCTCGCAAATCCGAGCTGGCCAGGTTGAGCGTTCTGGTCTGGAGACCACAAGACCTCTGTTTTCGGCGATGTTCGCCTGGCAGGCAGCGGGGCCAACCCACGAACCCGATGGCTCCGTTGAAGCCCTGATTTCAGAGTATTCTCGGTTGGCAGCAGTCCATGGACCAGTTCTGCTCTATAACGAAGAAGCTTTCGCTCAGGCGGGCTTTTCGTGGTCTGGTCCTGAAGATCTTTTGGAGCGCGTGACCGACGGTCCAGGTGGACGCTACACCCGGTTCGCCGGCGTCCAAGATCAGATGCTCGACGACCTTTTGTACTTGTCCCAGACCAGCGGGCTGATTCTGGACCCGGAGCTTCCCAGTTACCTCCTGATGCTGGGCCTGTACAAGACCCTGCCTGAGATTCTGCTGGCTTACACCGATTTGCGCGCTTACGCTCTGCCAGGAACCGGCCGTCTCAGCCGGGAGGCTTACCTGACACTCTACTCCCGGGCCTGGCACCTGGGAGCCCAGACCCTGACTCTCCGCCAACAACTGACCCGGTCTGTACAGGCCCTCGCTCCCGGGACCCAGACTGAAGCGTACAACGCCTGGGTCCAGAGCTTTCTAGGAACGTTCGACGAGGTTGTGGTGACGATCACCTCCGACGCCAATTCTGCCTCCCTAGGTGAGAGCTTCGATCCTAGCGTTTTTGCCGCCCACCTTGCCCCGTTGCTGCCGCTGATGAGCCAGTTCCACGGCAAGGGAACCATGACCCTCGAACAACTGCTGGACCAGCGGATTCAGCGCTACACCGCAAACCTGGCAATGGCCATTTTATCGGCCTTAGCCGGGTTGATGCTTGGGGCAGCGGTATTTTTGGTGCTTGTAGCAGGGATCCGAAAGCGGACCCAGCAACTGCAGCAAATCATGAAAACTGTGGCATCAGGGGACCTTTCCAAGCCCCTTCCGCCCTCGTTGCTGAAGTCCGGGGACCAAATGGGACAGCTGGCTCAATCCCTGGGTCACCTGCAGAACGATCTGAAAGACCAATGGGCGCAAATCCAGTCGGTGACGACCAAGCTGGTAGGGGTGGGACAGACCCTCGACACTCATTCGCACCAGTCAGCGGCAGCCGTTGAGCAGATGTCGGCCGTGTCCGCCCAGGTGACCCGTTTGGCCGAAGGGCAGCAGGCACAAACCGTCCAAGAGGGCGAGGCTATATCAGCCATGCTGGCTCAAACCACCGAATCCCACGCCCTTTCCAGCGAGATGCAGCAGCGTATCGGTCTGTTCCTTCAGTCGATGGATATCAACCGAAGGCTGATCGGTGAATCAGCTGAGGAGGCCCGCCAAAGTGTGAGCATGGCCGAGGCGCTGCACCGTACAGGGGAAGAAGGCGAAGAAACCCTGACCGTACTCCAAGAATCGATTTCAGGGGTGGCACGTCAGGCCGAGGCGATTCAAGAAGTGGTTCAGATCATCCTCGACATTGCCGACCGGTCCAATCTGCTGGCCATGAACGCCGCCATCGAAGCCGCCCATGCCGGTGTGGCAGGCCGGGGGTTTGCGGTAGTGGCCGATGAAATCCGCAAACTCGCCGAGACTAGTGCCGGACAGGCCAAAACGATCAAAACACTCTTGACAGGAATTTCTGGTGTGGCCGACCAGACCTTGGTGCAATCCCATGCCACCGCTGAAAGTTTCCGTTCCATCCTCAGGGACATCCGCTCGGTGAGGTCGGCCAGCCAGAGGATCGCGCGAAAAGTCGAAGACCAGAGCGCTGAAGACACCCGGCTTTCAAAGGAAGTGGAAAGGTTCCTCACCATCCAGCTTCAGATGTCGCAGTCCATTGATGCGCAGGTGTCGCAAAGCCATTCCGTCCAGCAAGCCCTTCACGGTCTGGAGCAGGCCAGCAGCAAAATCAGCGAAGCCATGCTGGAACAACAGCTGGGGATGGAGATGTCCACACAGTCGGTCACCGAGCTGATGCAGAGCGCCCAGGAACTCACCTGGGTGATCCAGGCGTTGCAGGAACGGATGGAGCGGTTCCAAATCTAACCTGCCGGTTCAGTCAACCATCATCTGAAGCCACGTCACGTCATCGAGGCGGGGGACGGAACCTTGGTGCTGACTGAGCAGCTCGATCAATGCGGCGGGAAGCTGTTGCGGGGTCTGCCAGTGTTGACAGGACAGACGCAAGACAGCCTCCTCGCCCAATTCCCGGCCGTTCTCGTCTTCCTGTTCGGTCAGGCCGTCGGTGTACAGGCAGACCATATCCCCCGGTTGCAGCTTGACCACGAGAATTTGCGGTGAGAGTTCCAGGTCGATGCCCAGGGGAAGGTTTTGGCTCTGAACCACCTTGGCCCGCCCCTTACGGACGAACCAGCCGTGTCCGTGCCCCATATCGGCCACAGACAACCGCCGGGTCGCCGGCTCGTAAACCAGAAAAACTCCCGTCAGGTATTTCTCCAGGTGAAAGGTGCGGATCAGAGCCTCATTGATCTGGGTCAGCAGACGGGGCAACCCCTGTTGGTAGTCGTAGAACTGCAGCACCCCCCACAGCAGTGAAGTCAAAACGGAGGCGGCAACACCCTTGCCCGAGACATCCCCCAAAGCCACAAAGACCTTGCCGTCGGGCAGAGGCATCACGTGATAGAAATCGCCGCCCAGCCCCTTGGCCGACTGATTGAAGGCTTCCACCGACCAGCCAGCCCCCCCTTCGGTGGTCCGGTGCTTCACCAGGCGTTCCTGAAGCTGGCTGGCCAGCAAAATGTCCTGCTGGGTGATTTTGGAGAGGTAGACCAGAAGGTCTTTGGACGAGAACAAGCCCCGAAAGTGGCCTGCGGTGTCGGTCAGCAAGTAGTGGTGAAACACCGAGCGGTCCATCGACTCCTGCAGCCGCTCAGCAATCTGGAACAAATTGGCGTTCATGTCGTAGGAAGGAACTTCTTCGGTGATTTCCGAAACCGGCTTGCGGCTGAGAATTTCCCGTCCGTAGGGCTTTCCTAAAAGCCCGAACAGGTGCACCCGCGAAACCAGCCCTAATGCGCGGCCTGCGGAGTCACAAACCCCCACGGCGGAAAGGGAAGGCCGTGCCTGAAAGACCTCGGCCAAATCCGTGACTTTCTGGTCCGCTAGAACGTACTCAAACGTGTCGGCGACCTTGAGAAGTGAAGAGCCGTAAATCTTTTCGGGCTGGGCTGATACCAGCATAGAAACGGTAGACGAAGACAGTCCCATGGTTTTCCTCTCGTGGCATTATTGCAAGGGATTGTGAAAATTCGATGAAAATTGCTTTTCTTAACGCAACTCTCATCAATTCCTCATTCGACAGGGTCATTGTATCGACAGAGGAGGGGCTATGGAACTATCCAGCAGGCCGGGAAACAAAAGCAATGAGGTTGTGGTGGTCCCCGTGGGAGACCTCGATCTTTACGCCTCGGTAGCCTTCTGCAACTCCTTGACTCCGATGTTGGAACAAGGGACCCCCCACATGGTCATCGATATGGCCGGGGTGCGGTACCTCGACAGCTCCGGGGTAGGCGCGTTGATCCGTCTGCTCCACCAAGCCCGAAAGCTTGGCGGCGAGATTCGGGTTGCCAACCTTTCGGGAACGCCTAAGCGGGTTCTGGAAATGTGCAACATTATCAGCCTTCTCAAAGAAGCGCCCGATGTCGAGACGGCTCTCGATGCCTGGAAGTGAATTCATGAAACCCCTCCTCATTGTTCGAAAACTGATTGTCGATGAACGCAACGAGCTGTTTGACGCTCAAGGAATGCAGTTTGTGTCCTTTCCCAGTGATTTCAACAAGGTTCGTGAGTACGCCAAACAGGTGTTGACCGACTGCCCGAAGAAGTTCCTCGAAGGCAACCTGTTGGAGCAGCAGCTGTCCGAACTGATCAAGAACGGCATCAAGCACGGCAACGGTTGTGACCCATCCAAACAGATCCGTATTTGGTTTGACCTGCGAAAACGGGTGAGGTTTATTGTCGAAGACGAAGGTCCAGGCTTTCAGTCGCTGGCTTCCTGGAACACCTTTTTCAAAAAAAGGCAGACCGCCCTGTGGAATGAGGACTTCGACGCCTTTTTGGACCTGGCCAGTTATAAATCATCCCAAAGTGACGAAACCGACGGCGGCAACAGCCTGATTGCCGCCCTGGAATACTGGAACGGTGGAATGATCTATAACGAGAAAAAGAACAAAGTCGGTGTAGTACGCTGGCACAGCTCTGCGAAGGAAGCTTGAATCACAGCACCAAACGCATCGAGGCTACTGTTTCATCGGCCCGCTCATCGCGGGTAAGGTTCGTTTCAAGGTGAATCCCCTGATTGCGGCACAATTCCTTGAGTGACCGGAGGTTGAGCAGCACAAGGTCCTGTTCCATGGCATCGTCGTCCAGCAGCTCCTCAAAACTCTCCCTGGTGAAGGGTGCATTGTGCGTGTTCAAGGTGTCAAACCGTGACTGATTCCCCATCACACCTTTGTTCCTGACCGTAATCTCGACAACAAATTCACTGTCCGTATCCCGGGCTTCGCCCAATATGCCCAGATGCATCACCAGAAATTCCTTTTGATACTTGGCCTTGTCTATCAGACGCTCCCGGTACTCAGGGTCTGCCAGAAGCTCCGGAACGGTGGAACGGGACTTTCTTGTCAGGGGGTCTCGGTCTGCAAGATTCAGAAAGTGAGCCCATTCGGCCTGCTGGAGAAATTCCATCAGGTTGACGGAAAGATACTCAGACAGTTCCAACCGGCGAGAATGGGTGAGCAGGGTTTCCAGGACCAAGGATTTCAAAGGATGGCGCCCCGGCCGGACCTCAGCATGATTGAGTAGGACCCAGATTGAGTCGTCGATCAGGTCTAACAGCCGCACCCCGGAGTTCTCCAGAACTCTCGCGAACTCCTGCTTCAGAGCCTCGGTTCTTGGCTTCTCAACCCTAGCCAGAGCCTGAATCCGTTCCGGGGGCAACCCCAGCTCCAAGAATTTTCGGTAGGACGGATTGCCCAGCAGCTGTTTTTTCAAGAGCGGCGGAAAGCGACGAAGCAGGATGCCCTGAAATAAAATCTCAAGCATGCGTAGAATTTCCTGACGCTCGTTGAGAAATTCCGTTCGCTCCAGCTCGACCCCGGCTAGAAAGCCGTAGGACGCAAGCCGTTCCAGCATAACGGTATTGATGCTGCTCCACTGGAAGCCTGTGGCGGTCAAGCCGCGATGCAGCCTCAGTTCTTTCATGGGAACCTGCCGGCTGGCACAATATCGGACACCCGATTCTGTCAGCAGGTATTTGCTGCCGACAGCCACAAACTGGGGGGGACGGGGCAAGGAAAACAACTGCCTCTTGGAGGATTGGGGGGCTTCGGCGGCTACGGTCATGCGTCGAGCTTAGACACGAATTGTGGGAATTTGATGAGAATGGTGTTAGGTTTTCAGAAACAAATGAGATCTGACTTATCGACTCTTTTCTAAGATGACATAATGACTTCCATTGGCAAGGAGTCCATCATTTCCAAACGAAAAGACCTTGAAAGAGAGATTTTTGACCTCAAGAACCTGCTGGTCATCAGCAAAAGCCTGAGTTCCACCCTCGACTACAACATTCTCAACGACTCCATCCTTTACACCTGCCTGGGGGCCCTGACCGTCTTCAAGGCAGCTTTTTTCAGCAAGAAGAGCATCGATGCCACCGACTTCACGCTTCATCGGTCTTTCCTGGGCTTTGACATCGATCACACAAAAACCTACAGCATTCCAGAAGCCAGCTCTCTGGTGACCTACCTTTGCGAACACACTGAGTGCCACGACCCGGCTCAGCTGTACCGGTTGCTGCCCGACTCCGCTGAAATCGCCGTGTTGGCCAGCATCGAACCCCATATCCTGGTCCCCCTCAAAGCCAAAGG